>WNGE01000059.1_pt1 | contig 130791 bp, 120 predicted proteins | sample 5400651 | NCBI WGS metagenome assembly WNGE01 (sample SAMN13153370, study PRJNA577476) | soil metagenome | isolation source: 60 cm soil or saprolite under grassland replicate 2 | place: USA:California | collected 2016-06-15 | reverse complement strand
GCTCGCGACGAAGCTGATCAGCCGGGTGCGGTCGGTGCTGGGTGTGGAGTTCACCGTCCGCACGGTCTTTGAGAACCCCACCGTCGAGGCCCTGGCGCAGTGCCTCGACACCGCCGAACCAGCACGACCCACCCTCCGCCGCCGTCAGCTCAGATAGCGGATTCGCACCATCAAGGAGTACTCAGCATGTACGACGTGATTGTCGTAGGCGCGCGGTGCGCTGGGGCGCCCACGGCCATGCTCTTCGCCCGGGCCGGGTACCGCGTGCTCCTGCTCGAACGCGCGACCGCTCTGCGGGACACTCTGTCGACGCTCTATATACACCAGCCCGGCGTGGCGCTGCTCGCACGGTGGCAGATTCTCGACGCGGTCGTGGCCACCGGCTGCCCGCCGATCGAACAGGCCACGTACCAGGTCGCCGACGTCCGATTGCGGGGCTGTGCCGTGCCCGCCGACGGGGTTCGCACCGCGTATGCGCCACGCCGCCAATCGCTCGATGCGGCGCTCGTCCGGGCGGCCGTCGACGCCGGCGCGGAACTGCGCATGGGCAGCACAGTGCAAGATCTGGTTTACGGCGACAGCCGGGTCGTCGGCGTCCGGCACCGCGGCGCAGCAGTCATGATCGAGGAACGTGGCCGCCTCGTGGTGGGCGCGGACGGGATGCGGTCGATGGTCGCGGCTCTCGTCAAGGCCGAGATGGCCGTCGAAGACCCGACCATGACATGCGCCTACTACACCTACTGGGCCGGCGTGAAGGCGGGCTTCGAAATCTACGACGCGCCGGGCAGCAACGTCGGCGCGATCCCGACCAGCGACGGGCTCACGCTCATCGGAGCGTACTTCCCGCGGGCGCAGTTCGATCGGGTGCGCCTGGATGCCGCGACCGCGTACCGCAACGGCATTCGGCGCACGGCTCCGCAGCTCTACGAACGTGTCGCGGTCGGCGAGCAGGCCGAGCGCTTGCGCGGAACCGGCGATCAGCTCAACTTCTTCCGCGAGGCGACCGGGCCAGGGTGGGTCCTGGTCGGCGACGCCAGCCACCACAAGGACTCCATCACGGCCCGGGGCATCACCGACGCGTTCGTCCAAGCACAGCTGCTGGTCGAATCGGTCGGCGCGGATCTGCACGATCCGGCGAGACTTGACGCGGCCCTGGCCCGGTATGAGGAAGAGCGTGACGAGGCACTCGCCTACAGCTACTACAGCACCCTGTCCGCGGCTGAACTCGCCGTACCGGCGCACAAAGTGGACTCGCTCCGCGAGATCGCGGCGAACCCGGTGCTCGTCGACCGGTATTTCGGCGTTCTGGCCGGCACCTGCCGGGTGGAGGATCTGAGCTTGCCGTAGCGCGGTCGGCGGGTGCCGGCGACGCGTTTCGCCGGATACACAAGCGATGCAGCCACGATAAGGCCGGGCGATAGCGTGACGACGGCCGTGGACGACGCGAGGAAGTCGAGGTGGGCGATGACGGCAGCGATTCACGTCGTCGGGCTGACCAAGCGCTTCGGTGATACAACCGCCCTCGACGGCGTGAGTCTGACCGCGAGCCCCGCCGAAGTGCTGGGCCTGCTCGGGCCCAACGGGGCGGGCAAGACCACTCTGGTGCACATCCTGTGCACCTTGGAACGACCCGACGGGGGCCGGGCGGCGATCTATGGGCACGATGTGACCCGGGAGCCACGCACGGTACGCCGCCTCATCGCCGTGACAGGTCAGTACACCGCCGTCGACGAGGATATCTCCGGGCGGGAGAACCTGTACATGATTGCTCGCCTGCTCGGGACGCCTCCCCGCAGGGCGCGCGCCCGCGCCGACCAGATGCTCGAGCAGCTCGGCTTGGCCAGCGCAGCCCGGCGCACCACCCGGCACTACTCGGGCGGCATGCGCCGCCGACTGGATCTCGCGGCCAGCCTGATCGGCAACCCGCAAGTCCTGTTCCTGGATGAGCCCACGACCGGCCTGGATCCGCACAGCCGCAACGAACTGTGGGACATCGTGCGCGAACGAGCGCGGGCGGGCACCACTGTCCTGTTGACCACACAGTACATGGAGGAGGCCGAGGTTCTCGCCGACCGGGTCGTGGTCATCGACCACGGCCGAGTGGTCGCGACCGGGACCGCCGGGGAGCTGCGTGCCCGGGCCGGCGGCCGGGTGCTGCGAATCCGGGTCGATCGGGCGGAGCACCGGGAGTGGCTCGTGAACGCACTGAATGTGGGCACGGCCGACGTGAACGGCGACATGCTCCGGCTGCCGATCACCAGCGACCGGCAGCTGGGGGACGTCCTGCGCCTGCTGGGCTCATCTGATGTCGCCGTGGCCGGTGTCGATACCAATCCGCCGACCCTGGACGAGGTGTTCCTCACCTTGACCGGAGGCACGCCGCTGCGGACCGGGGAACGGTCATCGTGATGGATGCGAGCGCGGCGCCGATCGCCACGCCGATCGCGGCCGACCGGCGTCACCTGCGCCGATCGCCTTGGGAAGGGGGCGCCTCCGCACTGTTGATCGCCCGGCGGCATCTTCTCCAGATCAGGGGCAACCCGGGTCTGCTGCTCGACGCGACCGTGATGCCGATGATTTTCACGGTTGTGTTCGTATACGTCTTCGGGGGTGCGATCGCGGGCGCCCAGCGGGCCTACCTGCAGTACTTCCTGCCCGGGATCATGGCCGTGACCATTACGATCGTGGCCCGCACCACTGGCATCAGCCTGAACGTGGACTTCAGCAACCGGATCGTGTACCGCCTCCGGACACTGCCGATCGCGCGCTCCGCGGTGCTGGCCGGGCGGGTCATCGCCGACGCCGCGCGGATGCTGCTCAGCCAGGTCGTAATGCTGGTGTTCGGCTGTCTGATCGGCTTCCGGATTAGCACCGGGGTGCTGCCGGTGGTGGCGGCGGTCGCGCTGATGGTGGCGTTCGGCATTGCGCTGTCATGGACGTCGGCGTTCATTGGTGTCTTCGCCCGCAGCGTGCAGACCGCCGAGACGGTGACCACCCTCGCCCTGGTCCCGCTGCAGTTCGGCAGTTCGCTGTTCGTGCGGCCGAGCACTATGCCCGGTTGGCTCCAAGGGTTCGTCCGGGTGAACCCCGTGACGCTGGTCGTCGACGCTTGCCGCGCCCTGCTCACCGGCGGGCAAACCGGTCCGGCCGCCCTCGGCGCGGTGATCTGGATCGTCGCGATGACCGCGGTCTTCGCCCCGCTCGCAGTTCGCGGTTACCGCCGCCGTCGCTGACGGTCCGCAGTCGGCTTCCGTCCGAAAGTGATTGAGACCTGTACAACCGCCTTGGCTGACCGAGGTCAGGAAAAGATCGGAGTAAAAGGTGATCAAGTCAGTCGTCATCGTCGGCGGCGGCACCGCCGGATGGATGACCGCTTCCTACCTGACCGCCGCGTTCCAGGACCGGATCTCGGTCTCACTGGTCGAGTCCGACCGGGTTTCCAAGATCGGCGTGGGCGAGGCGACCTTCAGTACGGTCCGGCACTTCTTCGACTACCTGGGACTGCAGGAGCACGAGTGGATGCCGTCCTGCTCCGCCGGGTACAAGTTGGCGATCCGGTTCGAGAACTGGCGCGAGCCGGGCAGCCACTTCTACCATCCGTTCGAGCGACTGCGGGTCGCCGACGGTTTCAACCTGGCCGAGTGGTGGCTGGCCGGCGACCGTTCCGTCGAATTCGACGGGGCCTGCTTCATCACCCACTGGCTGTGTGAGAACAGGCGGTCGCCCCGCCGCCTCGGCGGTGACATGTTCATCGCCGGTGCCGACGGGAACCTGGGCCGTTCCACCCTCGCCGAACAGCGCGCCCAATTTCCGTACGCGTACCACTTCGACGCGGATCTGGTGGCCGCGTTCCTGAGCAGGTACGCCGTCGAGCGCGGCGTGCGCCACTTCATCGGCGACGTGGTCGACATCGGGCACAGCGAAGCTGGCTGGATCACGCACGTGCAGACGCAGCAGCACGGCCGGATCGAAGGCGACCTGTTCATCGACTGCACGGGATTCCGCGGCCTCCTGATCAACCAGGCCCTTGGCGAGCCGTTCCAGTCGTTCCAAGATGTGCTGCCCAATAACCGGGCGGTGGCGCTGCGGGTACCGCGCGATGGCAAACGTCTCGGCATGAGCCCGTACACCACGGCTACCGCCATGGACGCCGGATGGATCTGGACGATCCCGCTCTACGGGCGTGACGGCACCGGCTACGTGTACTCAGATGAGTTCTGCTCGCCGGAGCAGGCGGAGGCGACCCTGCGCGAGTTCGCCGCGCCCGGACAGGACGATCTCGTGGCTAACCACGTGCGCATGCGCATCGGCCGCAACAACCGGTCCTGGGTCAAGAACTGCGTGGCGATCGGATTGTCCAGCGCGTTCGTGGAGCCGCTCGAGTCAACCGGCATCTTCTTCATTCAGCACGGGATCGAGCAACTGGTCAAGCACTTCCCCGACGACCGCTGGGACCCGGTCGTGCGGGACAGCTACAACGCGAAGGTGGCGCACGTGGTCGACGGCGTGAAGGAGTTCCTGGTCCTGCACTACCGCGCCGCCCGGCGCGACGACACCCGGTACTGGAAGGAGGCCAAGGTCCGTGCGATTCCGGAGGGGCTGGCGGAGAAGCTGGACATCGCCCGCAGCATGCTGCTGGACGACGGCGCCGTCTACCCCTATTACCACGGCTTCGAGACGTACTCCTGGAACACGATGCTCCTCGGTCTCGGCCACGTACCGACGGCGAGCCGTGCTGCGCTGCCGCTGATCGACACCAATCGTGGCCGCGAGCACTTCGCCGCGTTGCGCCGCGAGGCACAGCGCCTCGTCGGCTCGCTGCCGAGCTGCTACGAGTACCTCGCGTCCATCAACTGAGCGGACAGCCACCGTGATCAGCCGCGAGCAGGCCGTCGCCGACGCCGCCCCGGCGGTGCGGCGGCACGTCGGCGTCTCCTCCACACTCGCCGACGAGTACCGCACGTTCATGTCGTCGTTCCCGACCGGCGTTGCCGTGGTCACAGCGCTGGATGCGCGCGGTGAGCCGCATGGCCTGACCTGCACCTCGATCTCCAGCGTCACGCTCCGTCCCCCCACGCTGCTGGCGTGTATCGATGTGCACAGCGGCACCCTGGCGGCCATTGAGGATCGGGGTACCTTCGGGGTCAACCTGCTCAGCATCACCGCCCGGTCGGCGGCCAAGCTTTTCGCCTCGCCGACCGCCGACCGGTTCAGCCAGGTGAGCTGGCGGCGCGCGCATCTCGGCTCGCCGTGGCTGTTCCGTGACGCCTTCGCGCTGGCCGAGTGCCGGGTCACCGCGACCGCGCTGGTCGGCGACCACCGCGTGGTGTTCGGTGAGGTCGCCGGGCTGACCAACGCGCTGGGCGCCCCGCTGCTGTACAGCAGGCGTCAATTTGGCTCGTGGCGGCCGAGCCGGGCGTAGCAGGCCGCGGTGTGAGCGAGGGACCTGGCGGCACGACCGTGTGACCCCGGCCAACGCTGCGGCGCCCCGTTGGCCCGCCCGGTCCTACGGCGTGTCCAAGGCCCGGGCGACGACGGCCAGCATCGGCGCCACATGGTGCACGAAGAAGTGATCGCCCGGCAACACATGCAGGCTGAACCCGGCCGTAGTGTGTTCGCGCCACCCCTCGACAAGCGCCGGCGGCGCGTCCACGTCGTCGGCTCCCGCGAAGGCGGTGATGGGCATGGCCACCCGTGCGGCCGCGGGCGCCTGGTAGGTCTCCGACAGCGTGAAGTCCGCACGTAACGTGGGCAGCACCAGGTCCATCAGGTCCGTGTGTTCGAAGAACTCCGGCGGGGTGCCGTTCATCTCCCGGAGCAGCTCGACCAGACCCGAGTCGGACAGCGTGTGCCGGTGGGCGCGGTCCGGATCGCGATGGGGACCGCAGGCCGACAGGAACAGGTGCGCCGGTGCCGACCGCTCCGCCAGGTGCCGAGTGAGCGCGAAGGCGATCATACCGCCCATGCTGTGCCCGAGGATGGCGTACCGGCGGTCGAGAAGTGGCTCCAGCCCTTGGGCGAGGGCCGGCACCAGCTCGCCCATCGCCGACGGCGCCGCCTCGTCGAGGCGCTCCTCCCGCCCGGGCAGCAGCACCGGGCATACTTCCAGATCCGGCCCGGCGGCTGTCATCCAGCCGGTGAACGCATGCGTGCTGCCGCCCGCGTACGGCAGGCAGAACAGGCGGGTGCGGGCGTGCGGCTTCGGGTGTCGCTGAACGGTCCAACGTGGCGCGAGGGTCGTCATGGCGGTGCAGCGTATGGCGGCCGACCCGGTCCCGGCAAGGGTAGGCATCCGATAACGGGATGAAAGCCGTGCCCGGTACCGTCCTGGGTGTCCCGTCGGCTGGTGAACGTTGCGCCGGCCACGGCAGCAACGAAGGCATCGGTTCATGAACGCTTCGTATGGCGGGGAGATCTGTGGAGACGGCAATCGCCAGTACCGTGACCGTCGTGCCCGGCCGCACGATCGACCGGTGCCGAGATGTGGCCACCGGGCTCGGCGTTTCGCTGGAAGCGGCTTTCCTGGCCGGGTACGCGCGGGTGGTCGGCGCACTGACGGGCGACCCCGATGTCAATGTCTCCTACGCGTCGGCGACCGCACCGCTTCCCATCTCGTGCCGCCTCTCCCTGTCCGGGCAGAGCTGGTTGGAGCTGACGGCGCGAGCGCAGCGGGCCATCGACGACGCCGCCGAGCCGAGCGCCCCGGCGGCGGCCATCGCGGAACATGGCGGCCGCGGCGAGCCCGCACACGTCCTCGACTTATCCGGCGGCCGGTCCTCGGCCGGCGCCGCCGGCTCGTGGCTGCGGCTCGCCCCGGGCCCGGACGGACCGCTCCTGCAGGTGCGGTGCGGAGGCGGCGTACGGCGCTACCCGGACCTCGTGGCCGGGTACTTCCTGGCCGCGCTGCAGGCTCTCCACCAGGACCCCACAGCCCCCGCGTCCACCGCCGCCCTGATCTCCGCCGAGGAGACACGGTTCCAGCTCAAGGATCTCGCGGGCCCGGCGCGGCAGTTGCCGGACAGACGCTGCCACGAGCTGTTCCAGGACCGGGTGGCCGCGGACCCAGACCGGCTGGCGGCCGTGCATGGTGACCGCCGGTGGAGCTACGCGGAGCTGAACGGCAACGCGAACCGGCTTGCGCACGCGCTGCTCAGCTCGGGCGTACGCGGTGAGGATGTCGTCGCGGTCGCCGCCGAACGCGGCCTGCCCTGGATGGCGGCGGTGATCGCGGTCCTCAAGGCCGGCGCGGTCTACCTTCCGATCGAGCCAGCCCTTCCGCCGCACCGGATCGCAGCCATGCTCGCCCGCAGCGGATGCCGGTTCGTGCTCGCCGACGCGAGCGCCCGGGCGAACCTCGACGCGGCCGTGTGTTCCTCGGCTCCGGATCCGGCGCCGACAGTCCTCGCACTGGATGCGGCGATCGTCGGGGAGCACTGCGACCGCGACCCCGCCGTCCCCATTTCCGCGGACCAGCTCGCCTACATCTACTTCACCTCAGGTTCCACGGGTGAGCCCAAGGGAGCGATGTGCGAGCACGCCGGCCTGCTCAACCACCTCCTGGCCAAGGTGGAGGATCTCGGCATCGACCCGGACCAGGTAGTGGCGCAGGTGGCGCCGCAGGGATTCGACATCTCGCTGTGGCAGCTGCTGGCCGCGACCCTGGTCGGCGGGCACACCGTCATCGTCCCTCAGGACGCGATCCTCGACGTGCGCACGTTCCGCGGCGTGCTGATCGGCTCGGCCATCACGGTGCTCCAGCTCGTACCCTCCTATCTCGAGGTCCTGCTGGCGCACGCCGAATCCGGCGGCGGTGGCCTCGGCGCGGTGCGCCGCGTGTCGGTGACCGGTGAGGCGCTCAGCCATGCCCTCGCCGAGCGGTGGTTCGTGCGGTTCCCCGACATCCCGCTGATGAACGCGTACGGGCTGACGGAGACGTCGGACGATACCAACCATGAGATGATGACCGCTGCTCCCAAAGAGGGCCCGGTGCCACTCGGCCGCCCGGTCCGCAACGTCTCCGTCTACCTGGTAGACGAGTCCCTCGCCCTGGTACCCCTCGGTTCACCAGGCGAGATCGTCTTCTCCGGCGTCTGCGTGGGCCGGGGCTACGTCAACGACCCGGTACGCACCCGTCAGGCATTCCTGGCGGACCCGTACCGGCCGGGCCGACGCCTCTACCGGTCGGGCGACTTCGGCTGCTGGCGGCCCGACGGCAAGCTGGAGTACCTCGGCCGGCGCGACGCACAGGTAAAGATCTCCGGATTCCGGATCGAGATCGGCGAGGTGGAAGCCCGGCTGGCGCGCCATCCGGCGGTGCGCGAGGCGGTGGTGGTCGTCGCCGGAGCATCGGCCGACCGTCGCCGGCTGGTGGCCTTCCACACCGCGGCGGGTCCGGTGACGGCCGAGGCGCTGCGCGCATGGTCGGCCGAATCGCTGCCGGAGTTCATGGTTCCGGCCCGCTTCCACGCGCTGAAGCGGCTGCCGCGAACGGCCAACGGGAAGACCGATCGCACCGTGTTGACCCGGCTGGCGGATGAGCTCTATCAGGACAACGCCGCGGTGGGCGGTGCGGAGGATGCCGGTCCGCCCCGCACGCCGACCGAGCACATGCTCGCCGAGACCTGGGCCGAGGTGCTGCGCATCGAGGCGGACCGCATCAGCCGGGCCGACGAATTCTTCGAGCTTGGGGGCACGTCCCTGTCCGCGGTGCGGCTCGTGCTGAGCATGGGCGGCGGCATGTCGCTGCAGGATGTGGTGGCCAATCCGGTGCTGGCCGACCTGGCGCAGCTGATCGACGCCGGACACGTGTAGGGAGGATCTATGGCAACGGGTGCCCTCCGGACGGCGAGCGTGCCGGTCGTGCGGGTCGACGGGGTGGCCGACGCGCGGGCGTGGGCCGCCGGACACCGGCACGAGCTGCGGGGCATTCTCCGCGCGCAGGGCGCTGTGTTAGTCCGCGGCCTCGGGCTGTGTGATGTCGCCGGAGTGGCGGACGTCGCCACGGCTATGGGCATCCGGCTGATGGTCGAGCGCGAGGCGTTCGCGCCGCGCACGGCGTATACCGGTTCGCTCTACTCCGGTTCCCACTGGCCCAGCGACGAGCCGATGTGCATGCACCACGAGCTGAGCTACCTCCGGCAGCCGCCGTCCCTGATGATCTTCGCCTGTCTCGTCGCACCGTCCACCGGCGGCGCGACCGCGGTCGCCGACTCCTCCGCACTGCTTGATGCACTGCCGGGAGCGACACTCGACCGGCTGGCGAGCGAAGGCTGGTTGTTGACCCGCAATTACGGCGGTCCGGTCGGCCTGCCGTGGCCGGACGCATTCGGCACCGGCTCGCGCGACGCGGTCGACCGCTATTGCCGCGACAACGGCATCGAGGCGGAGTGGTCCGGCGACAACCTCCGTACCAGGCAGCGCCTGCCTGCGTTCGTCCGCCATCCGGTCTCCGGGCGGCGGTGCTGGTTCAACCAGATCTCGTTCCTATCCGAGTGGAGCCTCGACCCGGATGTGCGGGATTACCTCGTCTCCGTGCTCGGTGCCGAAGGCCTGTCCTTCAACAGCGCGTGGGGCGACGGCGAGCCCTTCCCGCCCGAGCTGATCAGGCGGATCAACGCCGTGTATGACCAGGTTATGCTGCGCGAGCCCTGGTCCGCCGACGATCTCATGCTGGTTGACAACATCCGCATGGCACACAGCCGCGAGCCCTTCGACGGCCAGCGCGCGATCGTGACCGGGCTCGGTAATCCCGTCCGCCTGGCCGACGAGCCCGCGCACCCGCGGCCCTGACCTGGAGGGTGGCAGATGTCCGTACAGACGCCCACGTTCGCGATCATTAGTGGCGACCAGGTGCAGCATGTACTCAAGGACAAGCATCGGCATGTGGTGGACCTAGTCGAGCAGACGTATCTGGCTCAGGCCAGCGGAACCACCGTGAATCCCCCGTCATGCTTCCTGCGGTTCCCTGACCGGCCGGCGGCGCGCATCATCGCGCTGCCCGCGTCGGTCGGCGGCGTGTCGCCGACCGACGGGCTGAAATGGATCTCCAGCTTCCCGGAGAACGTGGCCAGCGGGCTGCCCCGAGCCTCAGCGGTGCTGATCCTCAACGACCCGCGCACCGGCTACCCGTACGCCTGCCTGGAAGCCTCCATCATCAGCGCGGCCCGGACGGCAGCGTCGGCCGCGCTCGCGGCGGACTGGCTCAGCCGCGACCGCGGGCGCCCACTCCGGGCCGGTTTCGTCGGCACCGGACTGATCGCCCGCTACGTCCATGACTACCTCGTGAATACCGGCTGGGTCTTCGAGGAAGTGGGCCTGTATGACCTCTCGATCGACCACGCCATGGGCTTCCAAGGCTATCTGGCGCGCTGTCCCGGATCGGCGCCGGTCACCCGGCACCGCCGGGTTGAGGACGCGATTCGGGCGTCGGACCTGGTGGTCTTCACCACCGTGGCCAGCGAGCCGCACGTCCACGACCCTGGCTTGTTCACCCACCATCCGCTGGTGCTGCACCTGTCGCTGCGTGACCTGTCGCCCCAGGTGGTGCTGGCCTCAGCCAACATCGTCGACGACATCGACCACTGCCTGCGCGCCAACACCTCCCCGCACCTGGCCGAGCAGGCGACCGGCCATCGGGACTTCATCGACGGAACGCTCAGCGATGTGATCAACGGAACCGTGCGGGTGCCACGCGACCGCGCGGTGTTGTTCTCGCCGTTCGGCTTGGGCGTGCTCGACCTGGTCGTCGGCAGGTTCGTGCACGACACCGTGCAAAGCCGCGGCGAACTGGTCCTCGTCGACGGCTTCTTCAACGAGACGCGCCGGTACGGCTAATCACGCTGGGGGTATGGGCATGCCGATAGTCGCGGCGCCGTACGGGTACAGCGCCGAGGATGTCTACGTCGACCTGCGGCACGTGTTCGGCAGATCGCTGTTCCTGAAGTGCGAGGGTTTCAACTTCGCCGGTTCCATCAAGCTGAAGGTGGCCGCGGAGATGGTCCAGGCGGCGGAGGCCGACGGCGTCCTCCGGCCCGGCTGCACGCTGGTGGAGTCATCGTCGGGCAATCTCGGCGTGGCGCTGAGCATGATCGCCGCGAGTAAGGGCTACGGCTTCATCTGCGTCACCGACTCGCGGTGCAATCTTGCGGCGCGGCGGATGATGGAATCCCTGGGCAGCCAGGTGCAGGTCATCACGGAACCCGATGCAGAAGGCGACTTGCTGGGCGCCCGGCTGCACCGGGTCCACGAGCTGTGCGAGCGCGACGACCGGCTCGTATGGCTCAACCAGTACGCCAACCCAGGCAACTGGCAGGCGCACTACCGGATCACGGGTCCGGCCATCGCCACTGCCTTCCCCGACCTGGACGTGCTATTCATCGGCACCGGCACGGCAGGAACACTGATGGGCTGCGCGAGGTACTTCCGCCAGCGGATGCGGCGGCCAGTCACCGTCGTTGCCGTCGACGCGGTCGGATCGGTGACGTTCGGCACGCCGTCGGCCCGCCGGATGATCCCGGGGATGGGCACGACCGTTCGGCCTCAGCTGCTTGACGAGTCTTACGTCGACGACGTCCTGCAGGTCTCCGAGCCGGACACTATCCGGGCCTGCCACGCCATGGCGTCGCGGGGCTTCCTGTTCGGCGGGTCGACCGGGTCGGTCGTCAGCGGCGCGCTGCGCTGGCTGGCCGATCAAGGGCAAGGCGACCGGCTCACGTCCGTCGCCATCGCCCCCGACCTCGGCGAGCGCTATCTCGACTCGGTCTTCCAGCCCGAATGGGTGCGGGAGCACTTCGGCGACGTCCACCACGAGCCAGACGGCTGCGGTCCGTTCCTCGCCTGGCCCCGGCCGGTCGGCCGAGACCAGGTGGAAAGCCGTCGATAGCAGTCCGATACAGCGTCCGGCTATGTTGCCGACGTTCCCGGCGCACCCGTGGCGACGATGAGGAGTCTCTGTGATTCCCCTGTCATTCCCCCAGCGACGGCTCTGGTTCCTGAACCGGATGGAGGGGCCGAGCAGCACCTATAACGTGCCGCTCGTCGTGTCGCTGCGCGGTGAACTCGACCTCGCCGCGCTCCGGGCCGCCCTGGTCGACGTGGTCGAGCGGCACACTATGCTGCGCACCCGGCTGGTCGACGGCGCCCCCGAACCCCACCAGGTCGTGGTGCCGCTGGGCGAGGGGTGGCCGGCGATCGAGGTGTCGGAGGTCGCTCCGCCGGACCTCGCCGCCACCGTGGCCGGGCTGGTCCGTCACCCCTTCGACCTGGCGGCGGAGCTTCCGCTGCGGGTGACGTTGTGCCGTAGCGGCGAGCGGAAGCACACCCTCGTGGTGGTGCTCCACCACATCGCCGCCGATGGCTGGTCGTTCCGGCCGCTGATGCGTGATCTCACAGCTGCCTACGAGGCGCGTCGTCGCGGCGGCCCTCCCGCATGGCAGCGGTTGCCGGTCCAGTACTCCGACTATGTGCTGTGGCAACGTGAGCTGCTCGGCGACGACTCCGATCCGGGCAGTCTCGCCGCCCGGCAGCTCGCGGAGTGGCAGCGGCTGCTGCAGGGCGCGCCCCAGGTACTCCCGCTGCCCACCGACCGGCCGCGGCCGGCGGCGGCCAGCCACCGCGGCGCGACGGTGAGGTTCGCCCTCGGCCCGGCGGAGCACCGCCACGCCATCCGGCTGGCCGAAGGTACCGGGTGCAGCATGTTCATGGTGCTGCAGGCGGCCGTGGCCGCGGTGTTGAGCCGCCTCGGCGCGGGGACCGACATCCCGCTCGGCACCGCGCTGGCCGGGCGGACCGAAGAGGTGCTGGAGGACCTGGTCGGCTTCTTCGTCAACACCCTGGTGACCCGCGTAGACACAGCGGGTGACCCAACCTTCCGCGACCTGCTGGGCCGGGTCCGTGAGGCCAACCTGGCGGTGCACTCGTTGCAGGAGACGCCGTTCGAGCGGCTGGTCGAGGCGCTCAACCCGGCTCGGTCGCTGGCATACCATCCGCTGTTTCAGGTCATGGTGACGCTCGAGAACGCCGCCGAGCTGACCATGACGATGCCGGGCCTGGACGTGCGGGCCGAGGAGGCGGACATCTCCGCGGCGAAGTTCGATCTGACCTTCGCGTTCCGCGAACACTTCGGCGTCGGCAGCGCTGCGGCCGGGATCGGCGGACAGATCCAGTACGCCGTCGACCTGTTCGAGGAAACGACGGTGACGGCGATGGCGCGTCGGCTCGCGCTGCTGGTCGGCGACGCGCTCGCCGACCCCGACCGCCCGATCGGCACGTTGCGGATCGTGCCGGACGACGAGCACCGCCGCATCGTCGAGGACTTCAACGCCACCGCGGCGGGCGTCGTGCCGAGCACGCTGCCGCGGCTGTTCGCCACCCAGGCGGCGCGGACCCCGGACGCCCCGGCCGTGCTCTTCGCCGACCAGACGTTGTCCTATCGGGAGCTGGGCCTGCGCAGCGACCGGCTGGCCCGCGTGCTCGCCAGGGCCGGCGTCGGACCTGAGACGATCGTGGCCATCGCCGTGCCCCGCTCGGTGGAACTGGTCGTGACGATACTCGCCGTGCACCAGGCGGGCGGCGCCTACCTGCCGATCGACCCGGATTACCCGCCCGAGCGCATCGCCTTCATGCTCGAGGACGCGCGGCCGCTCGTCACCGTCACCACCCGGAACCTCGCACCCCTGCTCATCGGCCTGCCAGCGGGTCAGCTCCTGATCCTCGACGACCCGGTGGCCGTGATGCTCCCGGACGCGCCGTCGCGGCACGGGCCCGACGATCCGCGCAGCGCTGCGTATGTCATCTACACCTCGGGCTCCAGCGGCCGCCCCAAGGGGGTCGTGGTTTCCCATCACGGTCTGGCCTGCCTGTCCGCCGCGCAGATCGCCACGCTCACGGTGGGCGCCGGCCGCCGGGTCCTGCAGTTCGCGTCGCTCAGCTTCGATGCCGCGGCCTGGGAGGTATGCATGGCGCTGCTGTCGGGCGCCTGCCTGGTGCTGGCCCCCAGCGACCGCCTGCAACCGGGCGAGCCGCTCGCCGGCCTCATCGAGGCGTGCGGTATCACGCACGCCACCCTGCCGCCCAGCGCGCTCGCCGGCCTCCCTGAGCGGGATCTACCGGCGCTCACCACGCTGGTGGTCGCGGGTGAGGCCTGCGCGCCGGAGCAGGTCGACCGCTGGTCCCGGGGCCGCCGGATGATCAACGCATACGGTCCCACCGAGACCACCGTGTGCGCGACCATGAGCGCGCCGCTGGCCGAACGGATCGCCCCACCGATCGGCGCACCCATCGCCGGCACCCGGGTGTACGTGCTTGACGCCCGCCTTCAGCCGGTCCCCCCGGGTACCCCCGGTGAGCTGTACATCGCCGGAGCCGGGCTGGCCCGTGGCTACCTGCGCCGGCCCGCTTTGACCGCCGAGCGCTTCCCGGCCGATCCGTTCGGCAGGCCGGGCGAGCGGATGTACCGGTCGGGTGACCTCGCCCGGTGGCGCGCGGACGCCACGCTGGAATACCTCGGGCGCGTCGACACTCAGGTGAAGGTTCGCGGCTTCCGGATCGAGCTGGGTGAGGTCGAAGCCGTGCTGGCCGGCCACGACGACATCGGCCAAGCGGTGGCGACGGTACGCGAGGACCGCCCGGGCGACCGGCGGCTGGTCGGGTACGTCGTGCCGGCGCCGGGTCGCGCCTGTGACGTCACAGCATTGCGCGCGTACCTGGCCACGGTGCTGCCTGCGCACATGGTGCCCGCAGACATCGTTCAGCTCGCGGCACTGCCGGTGACCCCCAACGGAAAGGCCGATCGCGCCGCTTTGCCCATCCCTTCCCGGATCGGCAGGGTGCACGGGCGCCGCCCGAGCACCCCGCGCGAGGACATCCTCGCCGGGCTGTTCGCCGAGGCCCTGGGCCTCGCCGAGGTCGGCATGGACGACAACTTCTTCGAACTGGGTGGCCACTCCCTGCTGGCGGCGCGCCTGATTGCCCGGATCGGGGGCGTGCTCGGCGTCCAGCTGCCGGTGCGGGCGGTATTCGAGGCGCCGACCGTTGCCGGGCTGGCCAGGCAGCTTGACGGTGCCCGAGCCGTCGCGGCCGCGCTGACCGTGACGCAACGCCCGGACCGGCTGCCGCTTTCCTTCGCCCAGCTGCGCCTGTGGTTCCTCAACCGGCTGGAGGGATCCAGCCCGATGTACAACATCCCGATCGCGCTGCGGCTGTCCGGCCCGCTCGAGCGCGAAGTACTGGGCGTCGCGCTCGCCGACATAGTCGTGCGGCACGAGAGCTTGCGCACTGTCTTCCCGGAGATCGGCGGAGCGCCGTACCAGGTGATGGTCGATCCCGCCGATGCACCGCCGGTCCTCGAGGTCGTCGACACCAGCGAGCAGGAGTTGCCCCGCCTTTTGGAGCGCGCCGCGGCGCACGTGTTCGACATCGAGTCCGAGCCGGCCATGCGGACGTGGCTGTTCGCTTTGGGCCCGCAGGAGCACGTGCTGCTGTTGCTGCTCAATCACATCGGCGCCGACGGCATGTCGGTGGAGCCGCTGGGCCGCGACCTGTCGGTCGCCTACTCCGCCAGGATCCGCGGCGAACCGCCCGCGTTCGCGCCGATGCGCGTGCAGTACGCGGACTACGCGCTGTGGCAGCGGCAGCTGCTGGGCAGCGAGGAAGAACCGGGCAGCGTGATCGCCGGGCAGGTCCGGTTCTGGCGCGAGGCGCTCGCCGGCGTACCCAAGGTTGTCGACCTGCCCACGGACCGGCCGCGGCCCGCGGTGGCCAGTCACCGCGGCGACAGCGTCGGGCTGGCTGTCGGCGCCGCGCTGCACGCCGACCTCGTCGCCCTGGCCCGGCAGACCGGCACCACGCTGTTCATGGTCGTGCAAGCAGCCCTGGCGGCCTTGCTGACCAGGATCGGAGCCGGCACGGACCTGGTATTCGGCAGCCCGGTGGCTGGCCGCGCCGACGCCGCGCTTGATGACCTGGTGGGTGTGTTCGTCAACATGCTCGTGCTGCGTACCGACACGTCCGGCGACCCTAGCTTCCGTGACCTGCTGCACCGCGTCCGGGAATTCAACCTCTCCGCCTACGCCCACCATGACGTGCCCTTCGAACGGCTGGTGGAGATCGTCAACCCGGCGCGGTCTTTGTCCCACCAGCCGCTGGTCCAGATGAATCTGACCTTCCACGTCGATCCCTACGTGCCGCGGCTGCCCGGCCTGCGGGTCACCGCGGTGCCGGTCCGGACGCGGATGGTCAAGCTGGATCTGTCGGTCGGCGTGCGGGAGAACCGCGCGCCTGACGGGTCACCGGCCGGGCTCAGCGGCGTGATCGACTACGCCACCGACCTGTTCGACCGGAGCAGCGTCGTCGCGCTGTCGGGTCGCCTGACCCGGGTACTGCGGGCGGTGGCCGCCGATCCGGATGCGCCGCTGTCGCGCCTGGATGTGCTGGACGATGCCGAGCGGGACTGCCTGCTGGCCGGGTGGCAAGCCGGGCCCGGCGCTGACCGGCCCGCGACCGTATCGCAGCTGTTCGAGGCACAAGTCCGGCGCACGCCAGATGCGGTCGCCGTGGTCTTCGAGGGCACCTCGATGACGTACGCCACCCTCAACGCCGCCGCCAACCGGCTGGCCCACCTGCTCATCGGGCGCGGCGTCCGGCTCGGCGACTCGGTCGGCATTTGCCTGCCGAGGTCAATCACGAGCATCGTCGCGGTACTGGCGGCGGTCAAGGCTGGTGCGGCGTACCTGCCGCTCGACCCCCAGTACCCGCCCGACCGGCTCGCGTACATGCTCGCTGACGCCAGTCCGGCCGTGGCGGTGACGGACACGGGCACCAGCGCCCGGCTGCCCGGCGGCGTGAAGCTGCTGTACCTCGACGACGTTGCCGTCGTGCGGGCATTGGACGGGATGGCGGACACCGATCCCGGTGACTATGACCGGTTTGCTCAGGCGGCGGCCTACGTCATCTACACCTCCGGCTCCACCGGCCAGCCCAAAGGTGTGATCGTCCCGCACGCGGGCGTGCAGAACCTGGCCACCTCGCAGGCCGCCAGGCTAGAGATCACCGTCGGCAGCCGGATCCTCCAGTTTGCCTCGCTCAGCTTTGACGCAGCCTTCTGGGAAATATGCATGGCCCTGCTGCTGGGCGCGCGCCTGGTACTGGCGCCAAGCGAGCGGTTGCAGCCCGGCGAGCCGCTCACCGCGCTGATCGGCGAGCAGGAGGTGACACACGCGACGCTCCCGCCGACCGCGTTGAACGTGCTGGACCCGGTCGATCTGCCGGTGGACCTGACGCTCGTGGTGGCAGGCGAAGCGTGTCCGCCCGGCCTTATCGACAGGTGGGCGCGCGGACGCCTGATGGTCAATGCCTACGGTCCAACCGAGACGACCGTGTGCGCCACGATGAGCAGGCCGCTGGCCGGCGCCGCCGCCCCGATAGGCAGCCCAGTCGCCGGTACTCGCGTCTACCTGCTTGACGCCCGCCTGCGACTGGTGCCGCCGGGCACGCCGGCCGAGCTCTATGTGGCCGGGGCTGGGCTCGCCTGCGGCTACCACAATCGGCCCGCCCTGACCGCTTCCCGCTTTGCCGCAAACCCATTCGCGGCCGGGGGCGGGCGCCTGTACCGGACCGGAGACCTCGCCAGGTGGCGCGGTGACGGTCAGCTGGAGTACCTCGGGCGTACCGACGACCAGGTGAAGGTGCGCGGCTACCGCGTCGAACCCGGCGAGGTCGAGGCCGTGCTGGCCAGCCACGCGTCGGTCGCGCAGGCGGCAGTGGTCGTGCGAGAGGACCAGCAGGGCCACCGGAGTCTCGTCGGATACGTGGTGCCCGCACCGGGCCCGGGCGCCGCGGCGGACTCGCTGCGCGCATATCTGGCCGGAAAGCTACCGGATCACATGGTCCCGGCGACCATCGTGTCCCTCGACGCGCTGCCGCTGACCCCGAACGGCAAGGTGGACCGGGCGGCGCTGCCCGCGCCGGAGGTGGCGACGGCCGCGGACGCCGCACCGCCCGCCGACGACCGGGAAGCGACGTTCTGCCGGCTCTTCGCGGAGGTGCTCGGAGTGCCCGCGGTGGGCGTCACGGACGGCTTCTTCGCGCTCGGCGGTGACAGCATCCTGTCCATCCAGCTGGTCTCTCGCGCCCGGGAGGCGGGCTGGCGCGTCACTGTCCGGGACGTGTTCCGTAACAAGACGGTGCGGGCGCTCGCCGCAGCCGCGACGCCGGCCCGCGTCGGCGCCGACCGGATGCGCGGATCCGGTGTGGGAGACGTTCCGCTGTTGCCGATCGTGGCTTGGCTGCGGGAACTCGGCGGGCCGATGGAGGGACTGAACCAGGCCACCGTGATTCGGGTCCCCGCCGGATTGCAGCTCGCCACGCTGGTATCGGGCCTGCGGGCATGCATCGACCACCATGACGCCCTTCGGCTGTGGCTTGCGTCACCGGCGGGCGACCCGCAGTGGACCTTGCGGGTGCAGGAGCCGGGCGCGGTCCGAGCGGATGACTGCGTGCGGCGTGTCGACGTGGCCGGCCTGGACAGCGACGAGCTGTCCCGAGTTGCTGCCGAGGCGGTGGAGCGGAGCCGACGCGAGCTGTCACCGCGCGACGGCGTCCTGGTCCGCGCGGTCTGGTTCGACGCTGAGGCGGACCGGCCGGGACGGCTCGTGCTTATCCTGCACCACCTGGCGATAGACGGCGTCTCGTGGCGCATCCTGCTTCCCGACCTTGCCGCGGCCTGCGACGCCGTAGCGCGAGGCGGCACCCCCGCGCTGGAACCGGTGGGAACGTCGCTGCGCGAGTGGGCGCGGCGATTGGACCGGCAGGCGCGCGGGGCAACCCGGCTGGCTGAACTGCCGCTGTGGCAGGCGGTCGCCGCGCCCGGCGCGCAATTAGGGCTGCCCTTCGACCCGGATCGTGACGTGACCGCGACGCTGCGGCACCTGTCCATGCGGCTGCCTCCTGCCCTGACGGCACCGCTGCTCGGCCAGGTGCCTGCCATGTTCCGCGCCGGCGTCAACGATGTCCTGCTCACGGCGCTGGCACTGGCGGCCACCGAGTGGCGCCGGCGCCGGTGCGGGACCGACGGGCCCGTGCTCATCGACGTGGAAGGACACGGCCGCGAGGACGTGGTGGACGGTGCCGACATCACACGCACGGTCGGCTGGTTCACTGCGCTGCACCCGGCGCGGCTCGACGTGAGCGCGATCGACTGGGCCGACGCGTCCGCCGGGGGCGCCGCCATCGGGCGGGCCCTCAAGGCGGTCAAGGAACAGCTGCGGCTGGCGCCGGACAACGGCATCGGCTACGGCCTGCTGCGCTACTGCAACCCGCGGGTCGGTCCCGCGCTGGCCCGCCTCGACTCTCCGCAGCTCGGCTTCAACTACCTGGGACGCCTGCCCGGTAACGGCACGGCAACCGCGGATTGGGTGGTGACCGACGACATCGCCGGCCCGGCCGGGCGTGATCCGGAGATGCCGGCCGCCCATCCGCTGGAGGTCACCGCCATCGCGGAGGAGTCCGCGGAGGGACCGGTGTTGCGGGTGACGTGGTCCTGGCCGTCGGCGGCGCTATCCGAACCGGATGTGCGGGAACTCGCCGGCGATTGGTTCACCGCGCTGGGTGCGCTGGTCCGCCAGGTCGGCAACGCGAGCACCGAGGGCTGGCTCAGCCCATCGGATCTGCTGCTGCCGCTCAGCCAGGAGGAGATCGACGATCTCGACGCGGAACTGAGGAACCTCGCATGAGCGGCGGTGGACTGCAGGACGTCCTGCCCCTTGCCCCACTTCAGGAGGGGATGTACATCCACGCCATCCTCAATGACCGGGGCGTGGACGTGTACCAGGCGCAGATGGTCCTGCATCTCGACGGTCCGCTCGACGCGGACCTGCTGCGGCGTTGCGCACAGACCCTGCTGCGGCGGCACACAAACCTGCGCGCCTGCTTCCGCCAACGCCGCGACGGCGAACCGATCCAAGTCATCCCGCACGACGTCACGCTGCCGTGGCAGGATGTCGACCTATCCGACGATCCCGATCCAGCTGACCGGCTCGCGGATCTGCTGGCCAAGGACCGGGAGCGCCGTCTCAACCTCGCCGTCCCGCCGCTGCTGCGGGCCAGCCTGGTATGCCTTGCCGTGGACCGGTGGTGCCTGGTCCTCACCAGCCATCACATCATTTTCGACGGGTGGTCCTCGTCAATCCTCGTCAAGGAGCTGCTCACCCTGTACGGGGCCGGCGGCGACCCGGGGCAACTTCCTGCGGTCACCCCGTACCGCGCCTACCTGGCCTGGATCGCCGCCCGGGACCCGGCGGCCGACGAGAACGCCTGGCGTCCGGTGCTATCCGGCCTCGCCGGGCCGTGCTTGGTCGCGCCCGTTGACCGCGCCCGCGCCGCGCTGCCGCCGGTGCAGGTCAAGTTCGCGCTCCCGGACGGCACCGCCGCGGCGCTGACCGGGGCCCGCGCCGGCGGGCTGACCATGAATACGCTGGTGCAGGGCGCGTGGGCGCTGCTGTTGTGGCAATTGCTCGACCGCACCGACGTCGTGTTCGGCGCCACCGTGTCCGGTCGCCCTCCGGAGCTGCCGGGGGTAGACGCGATGGTCGGGCTGTTCATCAACACGATCCCGGTGCGGGTCCGGGTGCATCCGCAGGAGTCCGCCGGCACGGTGCTGCGACGGCTGCAGGAGCAGCAGGCGGCCTTGTCCGGCCATCACCACCTGCGGCTGTCCCGGCTGTCCCGGCTGGCCGGAGTGCCGGAGCTTTTCGATACGCTCGTCGTCTTCGACAACTACCCCAGCGAGTCGCGCGGCGGGCGACCCGCAGGGCCGGTCCGGGTCACCCGCATCGACGGTCACGACGCCGCTCACTTCCCACTGCGCTTGGTCGCCGGTCACCACGGCACAGACCTGGACTTCCTCCTCGAGTACCGTTCGGATCTGTTCACCGCGCGGGCAGTGCGGCTGATCGGGGACCGCCTGGCGGCGCTGCTGGCCGCGATCGTCGGCGCGCCCGATCGGCCGCTGAGTGAACTGGCTTCCTTCACCGCCGCTGAGCGGCTCTTGGCCATCGGAGACCGGCCGCCGCCGCCGGCCGCCCGGCCGCCGCTGCGATCACCATTGTCGCCCCGCGAGGAGATCCTGGCCGGACTCTTCGCCGAGATCCTGGGCGTGGACCGAGTCGGACCGGACGACAGCTTCTTCGAGCTGGGCGGGCAGTCGCTGTCCGCGGTCCGGCTGCTCAGCCAGATCCGGCTCAGCCTGGGCGTGGAGCTGCCGATCCGGTCGATCTTCCGGAGCCCTTCGGTGCGGGGCCTGGCCACGGAACTCGGCGCCGCCGCGGCGGCACGTCCGGCAGTGCGGCCGGCCAACAGACCGGAGCGGCCACCGCTGTCCTTCGCGCAGCGGCGGCTGTGGCTTATCAGCCAGCTGGAAGACACCGGGCCGCTCTACAACATTCCCATAGCCCTCATGCTCACCGGCGACTTGGACGCCACCGCCCTGCAGGCCGCGGTCGGCGACATTGTCACCCGCCATGAGGCTCTGCGCACCGTGTTCCCCGAGGTCGACGGTGAGCCGTACCAGCGGCTCTGGCCGGCGGAGCGGTCCAGGCCGGACCTGCCGGTCACCGTGATCGACCAGAGCGCACTCGGCGACGCGCTGCACGCCACCGGCCGGTACGCTTTCGACCTCACCGCCGAGCCGCCGCTTCAGGCGCGGCTGTGGCGTACCGCGCCCGACCGGCACGCCCTGCTGCTGGTCGTCCACCACATCGCTGCCGACGGCTGGTCGATAGCGCCGCTGCTGCGTGACCTGTCGGTCGCGTATGCCGCCCGCCGCGCCGGGCAGGAACCCGGCTGGACCCCGCTCGACGTGCAGTACGTCGACTACAGCAGCTGGCAGCGCGAGCTGCTGAGCGCCGAGGAAGGCCAGGACATTGGCGCTGGGCATCTGGCGTACTGGCGTGACGCGCTCGCTGAGCTCCCGGACGAGCTGAACCTGCCGCTCGACCGCCCGCGGCCGTCAGTGCCGAGCTACCGGGGCGACACCGTTCGCGTCCGCATCGACGCGCAGACACACTCCGGGCTCACCGCGCTGACGCGGGCCACGCGCAGCACTGTGTTCATGGTCCTGCAGGCGGGGCTGGCGGCACTGCTGTGCCGCATGGGCGCAGGCACCGACATTCCCCTCGGTACGGCCACCGCCGGGCGCGGCGACGCCGCGCTGCACGACCTCGTGGGCTTTTTCGTCAACACCGTGGTGCTGCGCACGGACGTCTCCGGCGATCCCACCTTCCGCGAGCTCGTCGCCCGGGTACGCGAGGCGGACCTCGCCGCCTACGACCGGCTGGAACTGCCCTTCGAGCGCCTCGTGGAGGTGCTCAACCCGCCGAGGTCGCTGGCCCGGCACCCGCTGTTCCAGGTGATGCTGGTGCTGCAGAACAACGAGCAGCCCGTGCCGGACATGCCTGGGCTGCGCGTCGCGGCGATGCAGTTCGGCACCGGGATGGCGAGGTTCGACCTGTCGCTCAGCCTGCACGAGGAGTACGGCAACGACGGCACGCCGGCCGGGCTCACTGGGATCCTCGAATACTCGGCCGACCTGTTCGACCGGTCAACCGCGCAGGCGTTCGGCGGCCGGCTCACCCGGCTGCTGGCGGCGGCCAGCCACCAACCCGATCAGCACGTGGCCAGCCTGGACATCCTCGATCCCGCCGAGCGGGAGCTGGTCCTGCGGACGCACAACGACACCGGCCCGGTGGTGCCACCTGCGACGTTCCCCGACCTGTTCGAGGCACAGGTGCGGCGGACTCCGGACGCCCCCGCCGTGTCCTGCGCCGAGCGCCCGCTGACCTACGCCGAGGTGAACGCGCGGGCCAGCCGGATCGCTCACCAGCTCATCGGCCGTGGTGTCGGTCCAGAACAGATCGTCGCCCTGGCCATACCACCGTCGATCGAGTTCGTTGCGGCGGCCCTCGGCGTGCTCAAGGCCGGCGGCGGCTTCCTGCCGGTCGACCTGGACTACCCGCGCGAGCGCATCGCCACGATGCTCGCCGTGGCCAAGGCGCAGCTCGTGCTCACCACCGCGGACGCCGACGGGGATATCACCGGTTACGGGGCGCCGACGGTGCCAGTAAGCTCCGTGGAAATCGAGGGCCCGATCGGTAACCCCGCCGACGCCGACCGGTTGTCTGCGCTGACCGTCGACTGCCCGGCGTATGCCATTTTCACCTCTGGCTCGACCGGCCGCCCGAAGGGCGTGGTCGTGACGCACCGCGGATTCGCCGGGCTCGTGGACAATCAGCGTCGGTCGTACGACGCCGGTCCGGGTAGCCGGATCCTGCAGTACGTCTCGCCCAGCTTCGACGTCTCGGTGGCCGAGCTGTGCCTGGCTCTGCTCACCGGCGGGTGCCTGGTCATTCCGCCGCGACGAGTTGCCGGCGCGGAACTCGCCGAGGCGCTCAGGCAGCTGCGCATCACTCACATCCACATCCCACCGTCCGTACTGGCAACCGTCCCCCGTGTCCCGCTGGCAGACCTGCGCGCCCTGATCACTGGTGCCGAGGAATGCCCGGCTGACCTGGTTGAGTTCTGGTCGCGCGACCGTCTGCTCGTCAACGCCTACGGACCGTCGGAAGCCACCGTGGACGTCACGTTCGCCACCGCCCGTTCGGTCTCCGGCCGGGTGCCCATCGGACGACCGATTCCGACCGCTCGGGTGTACCTGCTCGACGCGGCGCTGCGGCCGCTGCCGCCTGGAGCGCCGGGCGAGATCTTCATCGCCAGCGACGGCCTGGCCCGCGGTTACCTGCGGGACCCGGCCGGGACAGCGATGCGGTTCGTTGCCGACCCGTTCGGGGCCGCCGGCTCGCGCATGTACCGCACCGGCGACGTCGCCCGCTGGCGCTCCGATGGCCAACTGGACTTCCTTGGCCGCGAAGACGACCAGATCAAGCTGCGCGGTTTCCGCATCGAGACCGGCGAGATCGAGGCGGTGCTGCGCGGCCATCCCGCCGTCGACGCGGTCGCCGTAGTGCTGCGTGAGGACACGCCAGGGGACAAGCGGCTGGTCGCCTACACGGTAACGGCCGGTGGTGCGGTGGACGTGGCGTCGCTGCGTGACCGAGTGGCCGCGGCCCTGCCGTCATACATGATGCCGTCCGCGTTCGTGGACGTGGACGAGTTGCCGGTAGGCCCCAACGGCAAGCTGGACCGGCGGCGGCTGCCCGCGCCGGCCTATGTCGCCGCCGCGGGCGGCCCGCCCCCCCGCTCGGCGCGCGAGGAGGTGATGTGCCAGCTTTTCGGTGAGACGCTTGGCGCGGAGATCGGCGTCAATGATGACTTCTTCACGGCCGGCGGCCACTCGCTGCTCGCCGCGCGACTGGTCAGCCGGGTCCGCGCCACGCTGGGCGGCGAGCTGACGCTGCGCAGCGTCTTCGTGGCGCCTACGCCGGCGCGGCTGCTTGCGGTGCTCGACGGCGCGCCCGAGGCGGGCGGCGGCTTCGATGTGCTGCTGCCGTTGCGTCCGCACGGCGACCGGTACCCGCTGTTTTGCGTCCACCCCCTCGGGGGCACCGCCTGGCGGTATGCGTCGCTGCTGCGGCACCTGGACGCGGCACAGCCGGTGTACGGATTGCAGGCGCAGGGCCTGGACGGGCAACGGCCGCTGCCGGAGTCGGTGCCGGAGATGGTCGGCACGTACGCGGAGTGGATGCGGAAGGTGCAGCCCAGCGGCCCGTACCACCTGCTCGGGTGGTCGATGGGCGGCAACCTCGCGCACGCGCTCGCTGGGCACCTGCAGCAGCAGGACGACGAGGTGGCGCTGCTCGCGATCCTGGACGCGTACCCTGTGCCGGCCGAGCGCCGGGCGGACACCAATGAGGCGACGATCCTGACGACAATGCTCGGGGAGTTCACGAAGGTATACGGCCCGATCGACGGCCCGCCACCGGTCGATATGGCCCACCTCCGCGCAGGCATCGTGGAGCTGCTCGGCCGGAGCAGCAGCGAACTGCGCCATTTCGACCCAGCGCAGCGGTCGATCATCCTCGACATCATGATCAATACTGGCCACCGGGCAGCCTGGTACACCCCTGCCGACTTCGCCGGCGACATGGTGCTGGTGGTGGCGGCACGCAGTCGGCAGGACTGGGCCACCCCGCAATCCTGGCGCCCCCTCGTCCGCGGCCGCATCGACGTCCACGAGGTGGACAGCCTGCATGCCACGATGCTGGACCCGGGCCCCGCAGCGGACATCGCCCGGCTGCTCTCAACCAGGATCAGCCAGCGGAAGGAATAGGCAGTGACGAGCCGTTCGAAGGCGAGAACGCGATGCACCTCGTGCGGGTCAATGACTTCTGCGGCATGGGCCTCCACGCTCCGCAGGACGACCCCACCCGACCTGCGACCTTAAGGCGGTCCTGATGGATCTCGGGGATCCGGGCCTGTATGCCGACACGACCCGTTACGAGCTGTGGCGGCGCCACTGCGCCGACGACGCGGTGATCTGGAGCGATCCGGGCGCGTCACCGAACGGCTTCTGGTCGGTCTTCTCTCACCAGGCCTGCCGCGCGGTGCTCGAGCCCGCGGCGCCCTTCACTTCCCGGTACGGCATGATGATTGGCTTCGACGCTGCCAACCCGGACCGGGCAGGCGGCCAGATGCTGGTCGTCACCGACGGTGACCGTCACCGCGACCTGCGGCGGGTAATAGGGCCGGAGCTGTCGCGCGCTACGGCCAGGTCGCTGGAAGACTTCATCGAGTACGACGTGCGCCGCCTGCTGTCGAACGTGGCGGAAGGCGATGTCATCGATGTGGCGCAGCACATCGGCCCGCGGCTCCCGGCCGCCGTAGTCTGCGAGATCCTGGGCGTGCCCAGCAGCGACCGCGACCATCTCATCGAACTCACGAACCACGCATTCGGCGGTGAGGACGACACCTTCGGCAAGATGAGCCCCTCCGAGGCGCACTCGGAGATCCTGATGTATTTTCTGGAACTCATCGAAGAGCGCCGTGTCCACCCGGCCGACGACCTGATCGGCGCGCTGATCGCCGATCCGCGCTACACCGATCGAGACGTGCTGGTCAACTGCGATAACGTCCTCGTCGGCGGCAACGAGACAACCCGTCACGGGGTGGCCGCGTGCTTCCATGCCCTGAGCCTCGCGCCCGATCTCCTTGACGACATCCGCAATGACCCGGCGATGGTGGGCGGGGTGGTCGAGGAGCTCATCCGGTGGAGTTCGCCCGCCATGCACGTGCTGCGGGTCGCCACGGCGGATGTGACCATCGCGGGCCGGCGCCTTCCCGCGGGCGACCCGGTCGTGGCGTGGCTGCCGGCCGCTAACCGCGACGAGCGTGTCTTCGATCGCCCGCACCACCTCGATCCCCGCCGTCATCCCAACCAGCACCTCGGATTCGGATTCGGGCCGCACCACTGCCTCGGCGCGGCGCTCGCCCGGATCGAGCTAGCCGGCCTGCTCAAAGTGCTCACGACGTCGGCGCGCCGCGTCCAGCTCGTGGCCGATCCGGAGTGGCTGCGGGTGGTTCTCGTGCAGGGCTACCGCCAGCTGCGGGTGATCATCGAGCCGATGCGGTGAACGGGACCCTCGGCGTGCTCGGCGGCATGGGCCCGCTTGCCTCAGCACGCTTCGTCTACAACCTCTATGAGCTCAATCCGGCGCGGCGAGAGCAGGACCTCCCACGGGTCCTGCTCGACTCTGACCCGGAATTGCCGGACCGCACGGCCGCAATCATGAACGGGACAGGCGACGTTGTCCGGCAACGGCTTGCCTCTCGGGTGGTCGGTCTGCTCGACCTCGGCGCGACGAGAATCGTGGTGCCGTGCGTCACCGCCCACCATTTCATCGGGCTGATGGATCCGGCGCTGCGGGCGCCGGTCGTGTCACTGGTCGACGTCACCGTAAGCCAACTCGCGCAAGCGCCGGAGCCGCTGCTGATGCTGTCCACGACCGGCACCCGCCGCGCCCGCATCTTCGAGCGGGCGCCCGGCTGGCCGTCGGTCGCCAACCGGGTGGTGCTTCCGTCCCGAGCCGATCAGGAACTCATCCACCAGCTGATTTACCAGCTCAAGTGGAAGGGCGCCGCAGCCGGGGCGCTGCCCATCATAGAAGCGTTGCGGCGCCGGTACGGCTGCGCCGGCGTGATCGTCGGGTGTACCGAGTTCCACCTGGTCTCTCGGGAGCTCACCGCGGTGTACGGACCAACGGGCGTCGTCGACGCGCTGCTAACGATCGCGGCGGGCATCGGAGACCTGCTGGAAAGCTCGTCGGCGTGGCCGGCACAGGCGCCACCCGACGCGGAACAAACCGAACCCGACCGCGGCGGGGAGCAGTCCCACTAGCCAGTGGACCACGGTGGCGCGCACCGGGCTCGGACCGCCCCACGACCGGGCGAGCGCAGCGCGGCTCGCGTGGGCCGCCCAAAACGGGTAGTACACGCCTTCGGCGATGCTAAAGAGCATCAAGCCGAGGCCGCCAAGCAGCAGCAGCACACCAAGGATGCCGGCGGGCATTCGCCGAGCCATGTGTCGTCCTGCCTTTCTGGTCGCTGGGGGCCCGGGCCGATGTGACCCGGGTGGCCCGCGCGGCTCACCCCGGCCAGCCCAGCCCGTTGTCGCCGAGCCACCGAATCAGGAACAAACCGTAACAGCATGCACCGCCGAAACCGGCGACGCCAGCCAGCTACCGTGACCCGCTGCGGCAGCCGTTCGGCATGACATATCCCTAACGGCTCACGCGCGGTGTCACCCCCATATCGCCTGTCCCGAGCAACACCGGTGGGAAAGCCGTCCAGGGCTGCGGCCTCAGAGCTTGATCATTTTGACGCAGGGGGTGCTGATCCGCTGCGTGTGCGAACCGAAGTCGACGGTGACAGCGATCCCTTCCTCGACGCTGAGGATCGTGCCGAGGCCGTACTTGTCGTGGGTCACCCGGTCCTGCGCCGCGTAGCGGACGGCGGGCGAAGCAGCGGCTTCGGCAACGTTGAAGGGGCTGCCTGGCAGATTGCGCCGGGGCCTGGCGCGGAAACGGCTCATCGCTATCAGTATGCGCCTATCTCGCCGCGGTGCAGGCCGACACGCCCATTGTCGGGCACGCGCCTGTTGGGGCAGTGCTCTTGAGGTGGTTTTTCAGGCCAGCGCCGTACGCGGTCGGCGTCCCACGGTAGGAGGTGATCAGCGACGGCCCGGCCTGCCCATGATTGAAGTCACCACACGGGAACCGTGCGTCCGCTGCCTTCCAGGCCCAGGCGAGGTACGAGGCCCCATGCCTGTCCAGCCACGGCATGAGAGTGCCGATATAGGAGTGGGCACAGTCGTCCTCGCCGATCTCGTCCGCGACAATCGGCACCTTGTTCGCAACCGGAGCGATCTGCCTGCTCCAGCAGGTGATCCGATGGCACGCGTTCCAGCTGTAAGAATGCCACGACGCCGCGAGATTGCCGGTGCGGTCGATCGGCCGGTGCGCCAGCCATCCGGAGTCGTCGTTCGCGTAGTTGATTCCGCCGACCAGGACGACGTTCGTGGCTCCGCTGCGGCGGACGGCTCGCAGCAGAGTCCGCATCCCGGCCGCCCGGTAACTGAAACCGGAGCAGAACCGACCGCCTTTCAGCCAGCACGCCCAGGCAGCGCGGCGGGAGGACATCATCCGGTCGGGGAATGGTTCGCTGAACAGGTCGAAAACAGTCGCGTGATCGTTTTTGAACGTGGCCGCAACCGATGACCAGAACGCCGGCGCATGAGCGGCATCGGGCATTGGCTTCAGGCAAACCGCCCCGGCCCGACCGGTTTTCTGCTGGCACGTGCCACCCGCGTAGTAGCCGTCACTCCATTGGAGGTCGACAATTGCGGCCAGGCCATGCTGATGCAGCCGCGCCACATAGCTCGCAATCGCACTCCTGTAGGCCTCGCCGCCGACCGCCGGGCTGACGCCGTGGATGCCGAGCCAGCAGTCCTCATTCAGCGGGACACGCACCGCGGTCGCCCGCCAGCTCGCGATGGCCGCGATGGACGCGTCATTGGACGGGCCGTCAAAGATCCGGTCCCCCGTCTGGACGCATTCGTAATGCGTGCCGGGCCGGTTCACGCCGAGGAGCCGGACGGTTTGGCCGTGCCCATCGACCAGCCGACGGCCGGAGACTGACAATCGCGCAACTCCAGCGACAGCCGGTACCGGGGCCGGAGCCGCCCGGTGCCGCTCCCCGGTCGGCAGGCTGGACGGGGCATGGCTCAAAGAGCCGAGCACGCCGGGCCCGAGTACACCGGACCCGAGCACGGCAGAGCCGAGGATGGCACCCGCTATCGCGGTGGCAGTGACACATTGCCTTCCCCGTAGCACATGCATCACCCCCGTCACGTCGTTATCTATTATTCCTGGAGGTACCTTGGGCGATGCATGGCACGCTACGAAGCTCACACGGCATCGGCGTAGCAGCTAACGACCGACGTGGTCAGCGGGAAGCGGACAGGTCCGGCGCCGAAGACCAGCCGTCCCGCTTCCTCGGCCGACTCCGATGCAGCTCGCAGCACCGCTTCGGCCGTGCCCGCCGGGCTGTGCACGACAACCTCGTCGTGCTGGAAGAACACCAGATGCGCCCGGTCTTTCCCACCGGAACTTGACACCTCGGGCCCCCTAACCACGGGCAGCGCGGCGAGCCTGCGCCGCAGGCACGCCAGCAGGACGAGCGCCCAGTCGGCCGCGCTGGCCTGCACGACGAAGTTGCGCGTGAACCTGCCGCGGCTGCGCAGGGCGCGGCTCGCCCGGGGATCCGCGCCGTCACCGGTCAGTTCGCGCCACTGCGCGGAAGGCGGCGGGCATGTGCGCCCCAGGCGCGACCTGACCAGCCGTCCTTCCTCGCCAGCCCGCGCCGCGTCATCAACGTAACCCGCGGCCGCGGGGAACCGCCGCCGCAGCACAGTGAGCAACTGGGCGGCTTCCCCGGTCGCGCCGCCATACATGGCTGATAGCAGCGCCACCTTGGCCTTGTCCCTGTCCCCGCCCAGCGCCCCGGCCAGGGCTGCGTACAGATCACCCGCGGCAGCAGCCTCAGCGAAGGCGTTGTCGCCAGCAAGCGCGGCTAGCACCCGTGGCTCGAGTTGCGCGGCGTCGGCCACCACGAGAACCCAGCCACGATCGGCCACGACCGCACGGCGCAGCACCTTCGGGATCTGCAGCGCGCCTCCCCCCCGGGAGGCCCAGCGGCCGGAGACCACACCGCCAACCACGTACTCGGGCCGGAACCGGCCTGCGGACACCCAGGTGTCCAGCCACTCCCAGCCATCCGCCGCGTGGAGCCTGGCCAGTTCCTTGTACTCGAGCAGCAGCGGAACGACAGGGTGGTCCACGCCGCGCAACACGTGCGCCCGGGTCGAGGAAAGGCTTACCCCCTCGGCGGCGAAGGCCTTGGTGAGCTGCGCCGGTGAGTCGGGGTTCAGTGCGGGGGCGTTCAGCGCGGCCCGGATCGCGTCGGCCAGCTCGGCGAGCTTCCGCGGCCGCATGCTGGGAGAAGGCCGCGGCCCGAGCAGTTCGGTGAGTATCTCGTCGTGAACCTCGGCGCGCCACGGCAGGCCATCCTCGGTCATCTCAGCGGCGGCGAGGCCACCCGCTGACTCGGCAGCCGCGAGGAGAGAGAGCCGCCAGGGATGTTCGGTGGCTGCGATGCGGCGCTGTTGAGCGGCGTGCACCTCGATGACGGCATCGAGTTCCTCCCTCGCAGTGCGGAATCCGGGCTCGAAAACGGGAAACAGCTCGGTCTGGGCGCTGGCGGCTGCGACGGGCAGTCTCTGCCTCGGCGCCGTCTCCGCGCCGCGCAGCCGTGCCCAGGCGGCTTCCAGCGACGCCTGCTCACCGAACCGGCCCTCGTGGCCGAGCAGCAGGGCCTCGGTGAGCTCAACGTCATGGCACGCCGCGACCCGCGTGCCCCCGCGCAGCAGAGCCGCGTAGCGGCTGCCCGCAGACGCCCACACCCATCGCGGCCCGGATTCCGGCTCGCGCGCGGCGACGGCAGCGGCCAAGCTGGGCACCGCTTCGGCCGGACCGACCCGGCTCCCGTCCTCGTTGAGGAGGCAGATCAGCCCGGCGCCGGACACGGAGGCCCCGGAGCCGTCACTGGCGACAGCGATCCGCATGAGTCCGATTCTGGCTGGTGACACGCCAGCGGCGGCCGTTAAGGGCTGGTCCGGGGGAGGATCCCCCCTGGGTTCCCTCTAGATGGGCGAACGGGCCGGGGTCGGGCTGGGCGGGTGTGGTGCTGGCCGTGCCGTGGTCGCTGGGGCCCGCGCCTTTCTTCCGGTCCAATTTCTACCCCGGAATGGGCCTTTCCTGAAGCTATTACCGCTAATTCACCGGTGTAATTCGCGACGGCTTTCCCGGCGTCAATTAATGGGCTGCGTCTCTGGGGATTATATGCCCGGCGCGGCGCGGGCGCCTATGCGCGGGCGGAGGGGCGGGGCCTGATTTTGGCCGGTGGCCTGCGGCGGGCTGGGGGCGCCGTACGCTGGCCCGGCGGCCGGGGCAGCACTGCGGCTGCCCCTTTGATATGCCCCGGCGGCGCCCCTCGCGTAGGGTCCCAGCCCGCCGTAGGTGGGTAAAAATCCGGGCCCGCCCCGGCACCACAACACAGGCCGGTGTGCGGCCGGGTGAAGGACAGGCCAGAACCTAACCTCGGTGTTGTGGGTCTTGGCCGTCTGCGTGGGTGGGGGAAGCGCCGAAAAGCCCGGCGGCGAGGGCGCAGGTCAGGCAGATGACGAACGTGGTGTGCCCCTCGTCGATTTTCGCCCCGCGTATCAGGTTGGCGCCCGGGTCGAGGTGGGGCGGCCCCCCGCAGTTGGCGCAGCCGGCCGGCACCGAGCCCGGCGGGCGGGGGCGGGCCGACCGGCCAGCCCAGCCCGGACTCTCGCGCGGGCGCACGGTTGCGGGTGGTGCCGGCCGGGATAGCCGCGATCAGCAAGTCCATGGCAAACGCCTGCCCGTTCACGGTTTGCGGGCCAGGCCGCCGTAGGTTTCCACCTCGGGTGGGGTGCCGAACGGGCTGTATCCGGGGCGCCAGCGCGAACACGACACGACACCCGGCTCCACGAGTTGCAGCCCGTCGAAAAACCGGGCGATCCGGGCCGGGCTGCGCAGATAGTACGGTGCGGCGCCGGTCTGGTTGTAGCCGGTTTGGGCCTGGTTGAACGCCGGGCTGATGTTGCTGCCGTCATACAGCGCCAGATAACTCCCCGAAGGCAGGCCGCTGACAAGCTGGCGGGTGATGGGGTAGACGCCGGCGTCGCCGATGTGGCCCATGATGCCCATCAGCATCAGCGCCACCGGCCGGCCGAAATCCAGGATCGCCGCTGCGTCGTGCAGAATCTTGGCCGGGTCACGCAGGTCCGCGTCCAGATAATCGCAGGAGCCTTTGGGGCTGCTGGTCAGCAGCGCGCGGGCATGCGCCAGCACCAAAAGATCATTGTCCACATAAACAATGCTCGACTCCGGCGCCACCCGCTGGGCCACCTCGTGAGTGTTATCGGCGGTGGGCAGCCCGGTCCCGATATCCAGGAACTGCCGGACCCCCGCCTCCCCGGCCAGGTGGCGGACGACGCGGGTGAGGAAGTACCGCGATGCGCGGGCGATCTCGGTGATGCGCGGGAACACCTGGGAGTAGGCGTCGCCGGCCTCGCGGTCGGCCGCGAAGTTGTCCTTCCCGCCCAGCCAGTAGTTCCAGATCCGCGCCGAATGCGGCACGGACGTGTCGATCCTGCTGCCCGGCGGCTCCGCCGGTACGTCATCTGCCACAGGAAACTCCCAGAATCTCTTTTCGGTCGTTGGGGTGATGGGCCGCGCGGCCGGGGGACCGGTCCGTGCCCGGCGTGACCCGTTGGTTTGCCCGGCCGCGCGGGGGTGCGGGGCCGGGCGGCACGCGCCGCGAGTGCCGACTGGAGCCGGCACCGGGGCCGCGTGCCGCCCGGCGGCTCAGGGCGGGTCGTTCGCGAGGAACCGGGTCAGCTTGGCGGCGGCGCCGGGAATGTCGTCACGCGGATGCGACCCGGTTTTCCCCTCGCGGCGCCATAACCACATCGGCTGGCCGCCGTCGTCGGCGGCGACGGCGCAGACCCACCCGGTGCCGGTGCCACTGATCCAGGCCCGCACGGTTTCGCCATCCGGGACGGCGGTGACACCGTGTTCGGCGAGCGCGGCGGAAAGTTCCTGCGCGCCGTGGCTCACGGCGGGGTTCCGTCCGTCCGGGCGGTCGCGTACCCGATCTGAATGCGGCGCAGCAGCGTGCCGTCGTCTTCACGCATGCTCTCCAGCAGCGCGAGCGCGTCGCGGCGCGCGGCGGGCCGGGCGCGGGCGGAGATGGTGCGCCACGCCAGGCGTGGGGCTTCGGCCCAGGAGGCGTCCCACCACTGCCGGGGCCCGGCCGGGCCGCTGGTGGCGTGGCTGGACGCGCAACCGGTGACGGGTAGGACCATGGCACCGGCCGCGATGAGGGCGGGCAGGCGTAACCTGCGAAATGTCATGGGCATCGGCGGTCATCGCTCCGTTCCGGTGGTCGTGGCAATCGGCCCGCCCGGCGGCAGCAGACGTTGGCAGCGCACTGCCGCCGGGCGGGGATAACTGGTCAGCCGTAACAGGCTGACATGTGCTGCTCTAGCTGAACGCGAAGCTGCCCCACCAGCCAGGCGTCCACCGTTACACCCTGCATCGACCCGTTTACCCGCGCGGATGCAAACAGCCGGCCGCCGTCGCTGGCGAAGATCGTGCAGTGCGGGTAGTCGGCGGCGAGCTGGGCGAGGTCTCCGGTGGTGTCCACGATGCGGTGCCCGTTGCGCACGCACGCGTCACGCATCCGTGGCCAATGCCACTCACACGTGTCGAACGTTGACGGGTCCTTGCTGTGCTCAACCCCATCCGCCTCAAACCGCGACTGCGGGATCACCATCCGAACGGCAGCGACCGTACGACAGCCCCTGACGCCGCACGTCGCGGCGTCAGGGGGTGTGGTCGCCTCATAAGCGCTTATCTGCTCACAGTTCGGTGGCAGCGTTACGTTGACTTGCATGCACTTGAAGTTACGACCCGCGAGAGTGCCGAAGCGAGGAAGTTTCTCCAAGTTGCTCAAAGTGCCGCAGCCCTCTTGTGATCAGCGCTCGAGCCTCGTCCCGGTAGACGGCAAGCTGAGCGTAGTGGTCGAACACCTTGGCGTAGATGGCGATTTCACCGGGCTGTGTGACGCGGACGATAGCTGAGAAGGTCTCCATCTCGACGTACCTGTCGTCGACAATGAAGAACCCGCACATAGGCATGTAGAGCCGGGTATTCGCGGGGATGATGCCGAGATGCACAGTCGGCAGGCTCAGAACACCCAGCAGGTGCCGAAGTTGCGCGTGCATGACGTGGGGTGGCGCGACGCAGGACGTCAGGACGCTCTCCAAGAGAAGGAAATGGAAGAGGCGCTGACCCGAATACATCAGCTTCGCCCGGTCCATGCGCGCGGACACGGTGGGCTTGATATCAGCAGGATGACCGAGCATCGCCGCAGCGTCCGACAGGATCGCGGACGCGTACTCACGAGTCTGCAGAGGTCCGGGGAGCAACGCGACCTGGAAATGACGGAAACGATGGCTGCTGATGTAGTCATCAAGGACCTGGCGCTGGTAGCGCGCAGTCCCCGCCCGCATGAGGCGCTTTATCTCGGCGTACATTCTGGCGATCGATCGGGCAGTGGCTATGAGGTCGGGCAACTCGTTTTGTGCCCGGCAGTGGAAACACCAGAGTTCGAGATCTGCTTCCGTGGGCATCGTTCGCCCATGCTCGATCTTCGATACCTTGGTGAAGTGCCATCCGGCGAGCGCAGCCAGTTCTCGCCCCGACAGGCGGGCGTCTTTGCGCATGTCCCGGAGTCGGATGCCCAGGGCTTCCCTGGCAGCTTGGACCGTGCCCGTCAACTGACGTACTCAGCGTAGGGAGTCGCACGTTCCCAGACCTGGGAGCACGCACGCGAGTAAAGCGCCGTAAGTTCGGGATTTTCTGGCAGGTAGAAGCCATCCATGCAGCCATTCTCGTAGTACTTGATCAGCACGAGCTTGGTAGCGTCGAACAGCCAGCAGTCCTCGGCTGGAAGATCGATCCCTCCTGCTTGCTGCCTCGTGAGGTACCGGACATCCTCACCGGCCGCAACGTTGCCGGGCGTGACGGCATATAGGAGGAAACGTGCGTAGTCGTTTAGCGGCTCGGTGACGACCCGCGCTCTTTGCACGGTGACACCTGCCCTCCTTGCATCGCGGACGTGCGCGAACCAGCTAGCCAGCCAGTCAAGATTGTCCGGCTCTCCGGCGAGGAACTTACGGAACGGCTCGTCTTCTTCGGCGACCTGGTACGTATCCCTCATTTCCAGGTGGAAAGCGTTACGGTAGGCGCTGAATAGGCTTCGGAACTCAAGACGGCTGATCTTCTCCATGAGCGTCCCTCGGCAAGTACTTCCACAGTGAGCGTGGGACCCGTACCACGGTCTCACCTGCGGGGATCTTGAGCTGATTGAGGATGTCAGGGTCACTGACGAGATAGCCCTGAACTAGGAAGTCGTCTTCGACCAGGTAGAGACGGGGAGAACCGTCGCCGCCCGTGTCGCCACCAAGAAACCGTACTGCCATCGCCTGTCTCCCAGTAGTTGCTCCGGTTGCTCGCATTGACTCTCCTACCGACTCACAAGACAGTCAACCGGATGTTCAAGATCCGTAGCGAACATGTTGTAGGTGCCGCGCCGGGCTCCATCGAGGCGATCTTGCTGTCTGCTGTGCTGTCGCCTGGTTGTGCTTGCCGTTTTCCCCAGTTTGTTTGCTGTCTGCTGTGCTGTTGCTGCGCCGCGCGATAGCGTCGGCGCCCGGTGAGTGGAGTCATCCGAACAGGCCGGGCATGGGGCGCTCGTTGTGCATCGCGTACCACTCCGGTATGGCCGTATGGGCATGACCACTGCCGACCGACGGAGGGTTGACGTTGCTCGCGTCGATCATTGCGGTGAACAGGTCGTCGATCTCGTGCAGGCCGAAGGTGTAGACGTCTCGGCCGAGGGGTGGAGGGACGTGTGCTCGCACGAGCCCGATGCCTTTCCCGACGTCGACGCCTTTGGGGAAGCCGCCGTAGCGCATTTTGTCCCACTGGTCCAGGTTGTCGATCGCGTCATCGAAGCGGGAGAGGTCACGCGGTGCGACGTGCCTCTTGTACGGCTGCCACAGTTTGTCGAGCCGGTGCCCGCACTCCTTCGCGAGCCGCGTCGTCGCGTGGTCGCGCTGGTGCTCGGCACGTCGTTGAGCAGGGTGAATTTGATTAAGAGTTCGATGGCGCGGTGTATGAGGTTCGGCGCGCAGATCGCGGAATTGGCGTGGATCCTCGATGCGGGTCATAGGCTCAGGCTAGGTGCCCGGCTAGCGCCTCGCGTGATCGAGAACGAAAAGAAAGGTCGTGCTTTGGGCGCGCCTCGCGTGTTTGTCGGGAGTGGATGTTTACGCTTGGCGGGCGCGACAAGGCCACGCACGGCGGGTAGCCGCCCGCCGTCGTGCCCGTATCGGGGAATCGGTACCTGATTCGGTTGACGTTGAAACGTGTTCTCGTAATGTAGCCCGGTTTGATTACGAGGGCAAAGGTACTGGTTCTTCGGCGTGGCGCGAGGGAGCAGGCGCGAGCCGAAGGAGAAGGGCATGCCCCCGATTGTGCTGTTGGCCGGGCTGGTGGTCGGCCCGGCTTTGCTGCTGGCCGTGTTCCTGGCATGCACGGCATTGTGAAGATCGAAGTGTCGCGGGACAGGCGGCGTAGCGGCAAGCGGCTGAGGACCGGGCGGGTGGGCGGGCCACCTCGGGTGTTGTGCTTGTTCCTCGCCGCGTGCTGTCTAGGTGCGGTTGCGTGTCTTTAGTGTGGTTGTCCAGGTGATGATCAGGCGGCGTGGGGTTGGAGCTGGACTGTTGTTTGCCCATCTGGCGTGAGTCCCCCCTCGGACACTCTCGAAATGCCAATGGGGAGAGCCGTCCAGGCGTGCCTCGGCGCGGACGGTGCGGTTGCCTGGCTGGTAGGTGAGCCTGAGGCCGAGCCGGGCGTAGATCTCGGCCTTGTCGGCCGGGTCTGCCTTGCGGACCACTTCGAGCAGGTCAGCGAATGTGTTCACGATGGTGGTGATCTCCTCTCTGCTCATCGACGGCCGTGGCGAGGCCGGGCGCTTCAGAGCTTGGTATTTGGCTCGTTCGGCTTGTGTCTCAGCGATCCAGCGGGCGACGACGGCCGGGTCGCCGCCCGCGTCGAGCGCGGCCCGGTACTGGGTGAGCTTGCGGTCGCACTGGGCGAGCTTCGCCGCGATCTCGCCGTAACCGTCCCGGGGCGTTTCGATCCTGGCCGCCTCCGCGAGTTCCTCGATCGTGGCGGGCAGGTGGTGGGGCGCGAACTTGTGCGCGAGCCAGGTGTCGAGCGGGTCGAGCACCGCATCCTGGCGGAGGGTGACGTTGAGCGGGCGGCGGACGCGGTTGGCGAGCGCGTATTCGTTGGAGAACCGGCACCGGTAGTACGGGTGACCTTGCTGGACATCGCCTTGCCAACGTTTCTCACCGCGTGGGGCGAGGACCGTGTCAGTTCCTCGGTGGCAGGGATCCTCACCGCCACTGACCCGTTGTTCACCGCTGTGCTCGCGCTTTGGCTGATCCGGTCCGAGGCCGTGGGTCGCAGGCGACTGGCTGGCCTCATCGTCGGCCTCGCCGGGGTGATGGCCTTGCTGGGTATCGACCTCCATGGCCACGCCAAGTGCTCGACGAGCTGATCCCCTCGGCCCTGCACACCGTCGAGCAGTACGCCAACAACCCGGTAGAGGCAGATCACGGACAGCTCAAAGCCCGGCTCCGGCCGATGCGCGGGCTGAAACGGCACCGGTCAGCGCGCGTCCTGGCCGCCGGTCACGCCTCCGTGCAGAACCTGCGCCGGGCCACTACGACATCGCCACCGACGCCCAAGCTCACCACAGCCTCCGCATCGCCTTCCACGACCTCGCAATCACCATCTGACCAGCGGAGCATCCAAGCGATCCTGCTCTGACTTTGTGGAGGAAGAACTCAACGCAACGGTGCCGCCTGCATCGCGACCGCTCGGCGACCCGACGCGGTGGTGCTGACAATACGGTGATCTCCGGGGCTTTACTGCTGGTGGGTCTGACACAGGCTGCTGGCGGCATGCTGAACAGCGGTGAGGGTGGCCGCGACTGCGGGCGGCTGGCGGCGGCGCTCCGGCAGGACGACGGCGATGTCGCGGTGCGCGGACTCGGCCAATGGCACCGCTACGATGCCCGGAAGCCGGGCGTTTTCGGTGACCAGTTCGGGTAGCAGCGTGACACCGACTCCGGCCGCTACCAAACGTTGGATCGCGATGTAATCGTCGCTGGCGAACAGGACACGCGGCGTGAATCCGGCGAGGGCGCATCCCTGGGTGAAGATGTCACGACACTGGTCACTGGCTATCCAGGTCTCGCCGGCCAGTTGAGCAAGCGCGACCTCGGTCGCGGTGGCCAAGGGGTGCGCGGCGGGCAGAACGACCAGGAGCTGGTCGGTTAGTAGCGGAACCCTGACCAGGCCGCTGCCCAGTTCGAGTGGCATCGCGGCGTATTCGAAGATGACGGCGAGATCGCAGCCACCGTTGCCGAGCAGCGCGAGCGCTTGACGAGGCCCGGCTTCGACGATGGAGACCTCCACGCTGGGATATCGGCTGCGCAGGTCGGTCAGGGCGGCGGGGATGATCGTCTGGTTGCTGCTGGGGAAGGCCGCCAGCCGTACCTGCCCGGCGTGCGTTTCGGCGATGGTGGCGACTTCGGCCTCGGCGGCGTTTACCTGCGCCAGGATGGCCTCGGCGCGGGCGGCGAGGGCGCGGGCGGCCTCGGTCAGGCGGACTCCTCGGCCTGCTCGGATGACGAGTGCGGTGCCAACTTCGCTTTCGAGGCGGCGTAGGTGATGTGAGATCGCGGGCTGGGTGTAACCGAGCTCGCGGGCCGCGCCCGCCAGCGAGCCATGCTGCGCGACCGCCAGCAACACGAGAAGTCGGCGAAGATCGAGCATTTTCTTCATCCTTCTATCTATAAGCGTTGCTTTGAACCCCGTGAAGAGACTTGAAATTGTGGCTGGTACCCGGGTCGGGGGATGCTGGAATCGGTTCACCAACGGTTCGCGCATGGTGGGCACTTGGGGGTGACGAACTGAGGGTTGCGCAGGTCGAGCAGATGGGCGGCGCGATCATGAGCGGTATAGCGGTCTCAGGCTGGCCGTGGAGAGCCATCGGCGCTGCCGTGAGGGTAGGTCCTCCTCTTGCCCGGAACCATACGCCACAACGCCCGGCACGCGAAGCGACGTGCGATCACGGTGCCGGGCACGACAACGAGCATGGTGCCGGGCACCAGGCCGGGTACCTCCGGCCGTTTACGCGTCCGGCCCGGCTAGGCGCCGGTGTGACGGCGCCACACCGTGATGGAGATGGACTCCGGCTTCACCCCGCGACTGCCCTACGGCGCGACGGGCACGGTCGCCCTGGCCTGTTCCGCAGCCGCCGTCGCTGCAGCCGCCCCCGTGGCGTGCGCCCCCACGCGGCCAGTAGCCAGTCCTCTCGCGTGAGGCCGATGCGAAAGGTATGACATGTCGATAGATCAGAGATTCACCCCGCTATGTGAAGCCACCCGAAATTGAGGCAGCCGTGCGCCCGCTGAGGAATGACCAGTTCCCGACCAGCATCCAGGGCGAAGCGGGAATTGAGATCGTCCGCGATACCCACGGAGTGCCGCACGTGAGTGCTCGGACGCAGGCCGACCTGTTTCGCGGGCTTGGCTACTGCCACGGAACGGATCGCGGGCTGCAGGTGCTGCTGACACGTGTGCTCGTCCAGGGCCGTGCGTCGGAGGTCCTCGAGGCAAGCGACGAGATGCTTCGGATGGATGTCTTCTTCCGCCGTCTGAACTTCCGCCGCGCGGCGGAGGGGGAGGCGTCGAAGCTGGGGGCCGACGACCGGTCTCTGCTTGAGGCCTACTGTGGCGGTGTCAATGACGCCCTGCGGCGTAGGCGTCCCTGGGAGCTGAGGCTGGTACGTTACCGGCCCGAGCCGTGGACGCCGGCCGACTCTGTGGCCCTGGTGCGGGCGACGGGTTATGTCCAGATGGCGCAGCACCAGGCCGACATGGAGCGCCTTCTGGTCGAGATGGTCCAGGCCGGCGTGCCGCGGGACCACCTCGAGGAGCTCTTCGGCGGGCGGCTGGACGGGCTTGACGTCGGGCTGCTCGGACAGGTGAGGCTGGGCGAGCGGTTGGTCTCGGAGACAGTGCGGTGGGCAGTCGGCCTTCCGCACGTCGGGGGCTCGAACAACTGGGTGATCTCGGCTGGCAGGTCCGCGAGCGGCCACGCGATCCTGGCCAGCGATCCACATCTCGAGGCCAACCGTCTGCCAGCGGTCTGGTACGAGACGGTGCTTGAGCTATCCGGTCGCTGGTGCATCGCTGGGACGATCCCGGGAGTGCCCTCCCCCGCCGTCGGCCGAACCAACGACCTGGCCTGGGCGCCCACCTACGCCTGCATGGATGCGATCGACTCCTGGATCGAGGACTGCCGCAGTGGCCATTACCGCCGCGGCGTTGACGGCGCGGAGCGCTGGGAGCCGTTTGCCGTACGCACGGAGGTCATCGAACGCAGAGGCAAGCCGAGCCAGACGGTGACCTTCCATGAAAATGACCACGGCGTCCTCGACGGCGACCCGCACCAGGATGGTCTCTACCCCGCCACCCGCTGGGCCTCGGGCTCGGATACCGGCGCGCGCTCGGTCGCGGCCGGGTTCGCGATGCTCACGGCCCCGGACGTCGCCGCGGGCATGCGCACGCTGGGCAAGGTCGAAATCGCGCAGAACTGGGTCCTCGCCGATCGCCACGGCGACATCGGCTATCAGATGTCGGGCCAGATGCCGCTGCGGCGGGAGGGCTGGAGCGGCCTTGTACCCCTGCCGGGCTGGAACCCGGACAACGACTGGCGGGGCATTGCGCCGGCCAGCGAGCTCCCGCGTCAGCGGGACCCGCAGGCGGGGTTCATCGGCACCGCGAACCACGACCTCAACCACCTCGGCGTGAGGAACCCGATCAACCTGCCGATGGGTGTCGACCGCGGTGCGCGCATCGAGGAGCTGCTTGCCGGGCGGGACGGGTGGACGGTCGAGGACGTCGAGAGCATGCAGATGGACGTCTTTTCCAGGCACGCCGCGCGCTTCATGTCCGTGCTCGAGCCGCTGCTGCCCGACCGCGCGCAAGCCAACGTGCTACAACAGTGGGACTTCCGCTATGACCCCGACTCGCGCGGCGCGTCGCTCTTCGAGCGTTTGTACGCCCTACTGCTCGCCGAGGTTTTCGGACGCGTCCTGGGCGACGATGTGCTCCGCTTCCTTGCCGATCAGACGAGCATTCTCGCCGGCTTCTACGCCCTCTTCGACTCGGTGTTGTTGGACGAGCACAGTGCATGGTTCGGAGGTGAGGGTCGCGACGCCGTCTTCCGGCGTGTCGCGGCCAAGGCGCTTGAGCAGCCGGCCCCCAGGTGGGGGGACCGCCAGCGCTTCACCATGCGTCATCTCATGCTGGGCGGCAAGCTGCCCTCCTGGCTTGGATTCGATCATGGACCGGTGACATTGCGCGGTGGACGGGCGACCATCCACCAGGGACAGGTCTTCCGGCTCGCCGGCCGCGAGACGAACTGGGCACCCTCGTTCCGAATGGTCACCGACTTCGGCGAACCGGCCGCCCACACGACACTGGCCGGCGGGCCCTCCGACCGGCGCTTCTCCCGCTGGTACACCTCCGAGATCGGCGATTGGCTGGACGGGCGGTTCAAGACGCTCACCCCTGACATACGCGCCCCGGCCGGCAGCAGACCCCACCATCGTGCTCAGTCCGCCGAGCGCTTTGACGAGATCCTGATCGTCGGGGCGGGCGCCGCAGGCGTTGAGACCGCGCTGTCCTTGCGAAGCAGAGCGCCGCAGCTGTTGGTGACGGTCATCGCTCCCACCGATGAGGTCGTCTACCGGCCGTGGCTCATTCACCTCCCGGCCGGCGGACGGGAGGTCCGGTATCCGCTGGCCGCGCTGGCCGAGCAGGCCGGCTTCCGCCTGCGGCGGGGTTGGGTGCAGCAGGTGGACCCCGGCCGGAGCCTGGTACGGCTGACCGACGGAAGGGCCGTCGGCTACCAGCGGCTCGTGCTGGCAGCTGGCGCGCCCGCTGACCGCCGGCGCATTCCGGGCTCGGCCGAACACGCCCTGTTTCCCTGCGACAGCGAAGACGCGGTCCGCTTCGCCGACCGGGTGCGCGAGCTCCGGGACGGGGTCATCACGATCGTGCTCACCGGCGAGCGGACCGGACCTGGCCTGGAGTACGCCGCCAACCTGGCCCGGCTCCTCCACCACAACGGCTCATCGCGGCTGCGGGTTCGGGTTGTGGACGACCGGCCCCGGCTCATGGCGCCATTGGGAGCCATGGCCTCCCGCCATATCGAGCGGCTGCTGACCAGCCGCGCGGCGAGCGTGGAAGTAGGTACGCCGGTTGCCGCCATCGAAGCCGACGGCCTGGTCCTCGCGGACGGCCGCCGCCTGGAAAGCCGGCTAACCGCTGTCGTCGGGCCGCTATGCGGCCCCGACCTCGGACTGCCTCCGCAGCTCACCGGGCAGGACGGCTTCCTGCGCACCGACGACTGGCTACATCTTAGTGGACACCCTGAGGTCACCGTGATCGGCGACGCCGCGGAGCTGGCCTCGGCACCCGAGCTGCCCAAGAGCTGGGTCTTCGCCCGGCGCCAGGCCGTGACGGCCGCCGCCAACCTCGCCGCGGAGGCCGCCGACGCGCCCACCCAGCCGTTCGACCTCACCGCCGCCCGTCGGCTCGCCGCCGTCAACCTGCCCGACCTCGGCGGCACCACCGTCCTGGTGCGCTCCGGCCGGCTACTCGCCCGCGGTCGGCTCCCGCTCCTGCTGCGCACCCGATTGGACCAGCGAAACCTCCGAGCCATTCGGCATCCGACAACGCGCCGGCAGAAGCATCGCATCGGCGGCGCGCCACAACACATGGTGGGAGGTGGCCACAGCGAGCCGGACGGGTGATCGTGCGAGGCGGTGGCCGGTGGGGTCGCCGCGGTTGTGGCGCAGGTGGTGGCTGCCTGGGGCAACGCGCCCGCTGTCGCGTCCGGCGGCATGTCGGGAAGGGCCCAGCGGGTGCTGTGCTGTCCGGCGGGCTGCTCTGGGGCCTGCTCGCGCTCGTGCTCATCGTGTTGGCGGTGCTCGGCATCGTCGCGCTGGTTCGGCACCTGTCCAAACTGAGCGCGCCGGATGCCCGGACGGGGCGGCAGCCAAAAGAGGCTTTCCCGTCAAGACCACCGGAGCGCACACCGCCGTATCCCAGCCCGCGGGCCGCGCCCGCGCCTGGGGCAAGGGCGCGAGGACATCCTCTTCCAGGGTGAACGTCCACGCCTCGATGACGTCACGCAAGACACTCGGTATTTGAACTGATTCCGATTTCTGGCTCCCTGCTCAGAGACAGCGGGGTGAGCAGTGGGCCGGCGGCGAGCCGCCCCGGCGTGCGGCATATGGGAGGGACGTGAATGACCCGGATCTGGCCGCTGGCGCACGAGGGGCTGGGCAACAGCTCTTATGTGGCGGAGGTGGCCGAAGGGCTGGCGCTGGCGGTGGACCCGGGCCGCGACCCGCGTCCGTATCTGGGCCTCGCGGCTGCGCATGGGCTTCGGGTCGCATTCACCGCTGACACGCACGTGCACGCCGATTTTGTCTCCGGCAGCCGGGAGCTGGCCGCGGACGGCGCCCGGCTGCTCGCCCCCGCCGGCTCCGGCTTGTCGTTCGGCCATGAGGAGCTGCGCGACGGCCAGGAGCTGGATCTGGGCGGGCTGACCCTGCGGGCGCTGGCCACACCCGGGCACACCCCGGAGCACCTGAGCTACCTGCTGCTCGATGGCTCGCGGCCGGACGGTGTGTTCACCGGCGGCGCGCTGATCGTCGGTGGGGTGGCCCGCACCGACCTGGCCGAACCCGCCCGCGCGGAGGACTGGACCCGGGCGGCCTACCGCTCGGCGCGCACCCTGCTCGCCCTCCCGGACGGGCTGGCGGCTTACCCGACACATGGGCCCGGGTCGTTCTGCTCGGCGGGGGAGACCGGCGAGCACGTCACTACGATCGGGCGGGAGAGGGCCGGCAACCCGCTGCTCGCCGGCGCCGACGAAGACGCATTCATCCGGCAGGTGCAGGAAAGGCTCGGCAGCTACCCGGCCTACTTCACCCGGCTGCCGGCCCTGAACCGGCGCGGAATGCCCCGGCACGGGACCAGCCGCCCGGTCCTGGCCGCGCTGACCGCGGCGCATGTTGCCGAATTGGCCGCCGCAGGCGCCACGGTCTTGGACGCGAGGCCGATCGCGGAGTTCGCTGCCGCGCACATCCCCGGGTCGCTGTCGAACGAGCTGCGGCCGGCGTTCGCGACCTGGCTGGGCTGGCTCGCCAGCCCGGACCGCCCGCTGATCGCGGTGCTCGGCCCGGGACAGGACCGCGGAGACCTGGTCGAGGCCGCGCTGCTGGTCGGCTACGACAACCTAGCCGGCGAACTGGACGGCGGGATCGACGCGTGGCGGGCCGCTGGCCAGCCGACCGCGAGCATCCCGCTACTGGACTCTGCAACCGATCACATGCCAAACGGCTGCCGCGTGCTGGATGTCCGCCAGCACGGCGAATGGGCATCGGGGCACCTGCCCGGTGCCGTCCACGCCGAACTCGGTGCACTCGCCGACCCCGCGTCCGCTGCCGGGCTGGGCGACCATCCGGTCGCGGTGATGTGCGGGCACGGGGAACGGGCAATGACCGGCGCCAGCCTGCTCGCCGCCACGGGCACCGCCGCCGTGTCGGTGCTGAGCGGCGATCCTGGCGACTGGGCGAATGCCGCTGGCCAGACCCTCGGCCACGGGTGAGCGTACCGGTGAGCGGCACCGTCGGCGCCCGGGCCAGCGACGTCGCGCGGCCGGTGCGGCTGGGGCTGCGTGAGAACTGGCCGCAGTTCACGCTGCTGGTGGTGGTAAACGCGTTCGTCGGCGGCATGGTCGGGCTGGAACGCACCACCACCAGCCTGGTCGGCACGCGTGTCTTCCATCTCACCGGGTACCTGGCTGTCTTCTCGTTCATCGTCGCGTTCGGGGTCACCAAGGCGCTGACCAACCTGGCGGCGGGGCCGCTCACCGCCCGGCACACCCGCAAGAGCCTGCTGGTCGGCGGGTGGGCCGCCGGGCTGCCGGTCCCGTTCCTGCTCGCCTGGGCGCCGACCTGGGGCTGGATTGTGGCCGCGAACGTGCTGCTGGGGGCCAACCAGGGCCTGGCGTGGTCGATGACCGTGAACATGAAGATCGACCTGGTCGGGCCGCGGAAACGGGGACTGGCGATGGGCTTTAACGAGGCCGCGGGGTACATGGCCGTGGGCGCGACCGCGCTGGCTACCGGGTACCTGGCCGCCGCCTACGGGCTGCGCCCGCTGCCGGAGCTGATCGGGGCAGCCTACGCGGCGGCTGGGCTGGCCCTGTCAGTCCTGGTAATCCGCGACACCGCCGCGCACGTGGCCGCCGAGACGGCCGCCCACGCCGGTCCCAGCCAGGAAACAGCCGCCACCCGCCCGGGCTCGGTGGGGACGGCGGCTGCCACGCGCAAGCCGTTCAGCGTGATCTTCCTGGATACAAGCTGGCGGAACCTTTCGCTGCGCGGCGCCTGCCAGGCCGGGCTGGTCAACAACCTTAATGACGGGCTGGCCTGGGGGGTGTTCCCGCTGCTCTTCGCCTCCCGGGGGCTGGGGCTGGCCGCGATCGGGCTGGTCAAGGGCGTGTACCCGCTGCTGTGGGGGGCGGGGCAGCTGCTCACCGGCCGGCTGTCCGACATCGTCGGGCGCAAGCGCTGATCGTCGCCGGTATGGGGGTGCAGGCCGCCGCGTTCCCCGCCGCGCTGGCGCTGCCGTCAAGGCCGCTGGCAGCGGGGCTGGCCAGCGCGGTGCTGCTCGGCGCCGGGACGGCGATGGTCTACCAGGCGCTGATCGCCGCGGTGGCCGACCACACCCATCCGTCCTGGCGGCCGCAGGGCCTGGGGGTGTACCGGTTCTGGCGCGACCTCGGCTACGCCGTCGGCGCGGTGATCGCCGGCCTGGTCGCAGGCGCGTTCAGCCTCAGCGCGGCCGTCACCGCGGGCGGGGCGCTCACCTTGCTGTCCGGACTGCTGGCAGCGCGGTGGATCGCCGGAAGCCGCACCCGTCCGTAGATTCGCGATGCTGGCCGGGACAGGCTGCGACCGCTCGCTGGTGCGGGCGAGGGAGGAGCAGGTGTATTCGATCTTCGATGGGCGTAACACCGGGTACGCGCCAGCGACGGTCAACCTGGGGCTTACCGCGGTCTCGGGGGGCGCACCATGTCACGCGCCATTTCCAGCACCAGCTCGCGAACAGCGCGCTAGGCAGCGGGACGTCCGGGCCTGCGGTGGCGGCAGCGCCAGCGGCGCTTAACGATGTCGGCGTGCCAGCTCAGCAGGGTACGTGGGTGAGACGATCAGGGGAGCTGGCTGCGGTGCCGGTCGGGGGAGCAGCCGGGCCAGCGCGAGAATCGCATGGTCGGCCCAGGAGGGTCTGGGTGCTGTGACGTGGCGCTGGAGCACTGCAATATGGTGGCGCAGGACCAAGATCTCGGCGTCTTTGGCCAGATCTGACTGCGCGAACAGGGGCTATCCAGCCGAGAGCATGCGCAGCAATGCCACGTAGGTGAGGCGTAGGGTCACGGCGCCAACAGTGCCTGGGCGTGTGCTGCTCGCCCAGCCGAACGTCGAACTAACGGCCCCCGGTCCAGCGCTGGAAGACCAGCTCAAGACATGTGACGTGGTTCTCGGCACCCACAGGATCCGGGTTGTCGCAGGCGGTAATCGAGTCTGCATCGCTTGACTATGCGGTGGGACTCTTCCGCGGCGAAGGCGCGTACGCTGCCGAGCACCTATGAGTACGGTCCCGGCCCCGATGCGGCCTCGGGACCGTGCGCGGCACGCTGGGAAACCTGGCCGCGCGGCGCGCCACCGATGATTCTTAGGTGATAATGATGCTTAACGGCATCCGCGTCGTGGCGCTGGGAGGCGATGTGCGGGGTTTCGGTGAGCTGGAGGCCGCCATCATGGAGCGGGTCTGGTCGGCGGACCGGCCGCTTCTGGTGCGTGAGGTGCAGCGCACGCTGGAACCCGAGCGTGCCTACAACACGGTCTGGACCGTGGTGGAGATCTTGTACCGCAAGGGGTGGCTTTCCCGGGAGAAGGACGGCCGGGCCTACCGGTACCGGGCGACGGTGAGCCGTGAGGAGTACACCGCGGACCTGATGGGCGAGGCGCTGGCCGCCAGCACGGATACGGCGGCGACGTTGCGCCGGTTCGCCGAGCGGATCGACCCGGCCGAGGCTGAGCAGCTGCGCGCGGCGCTGGAGCAGGCCCGCCGGCGGGAGGGCCGGCTGTGATCGCCGCGGCCGTGCTGCTTGTGTATGCGGGCCTGCTGCTCTTCGCCGCCGCGCCGACGCTGGCGCGGGCGCGCTGGCCCGGCCGGGCGCCGCGGCTGGCGATCGCCGCCTGGTTTGCGCTGGCCGGGTCGGCGGTCGCGTCTGTGGCGCTTGGCGGGCTGGCGCTGGTGGTGCCGACGGTGCGGGTGAGCGCGGGCCTGGCGCAGCTGCTGGCGGCCTGCGTGATGGCGCTGCGGGCGCAGTACGCCCACCCGGGCGGCGCCGCGCTCGCCGGTGCCGGGGCTGTGCTGGCGCTGGCCGTGACCGGCCGGGCGTCGTGGTGCACGGCGCGCACGCTGGCCGGCGCAGCGCGGGCGCGCCGCCGTCACCGCAGAGGGCTGGCGCTGGCAGGCCGCCCAGACCAGCGGCTGGGCGCGGTGGTGGTCGACCACGACGAGCCCGCCGCCTGGTGCCTGCCCGGCGCGGGGCGGCCGGTCGTGCTCACCACCGCCGCGATCGGGGCCCTCGATGACGCCCAGCTCGCCGCCGTGCTGGCTCATGAGCGTGCGCACCAGCGCGGCCGCCACCACCTGCTGGTATCGCTCGCCAGATCCCTCGCGGCGGCATTTCCGCGCGTTCCCGCGCTGCGTCGCGGGCATGAGCAGGTCGCCCGGCTCGTCGAACTGCTCGCCGACGACGCCGCGGCCGCGGCCGCCCCCCGGCTGAAAGTGGCCGAGGCGCTGCTCGCCGTCGGCGCACCCGCGCCGGTCGGCGCGGCGGCGCTCGGCGCCGGCGGAACCACCACCGCCGCCCGCATCCGGCGGCTCATCGCTGCGCCGGCGCCGCTGTGCCGCGCCGCCACCGCCGCCGGCCTGCTCACGGTCATCGCGGTGCTGGCGGTGCCCCTGGTGGTGCTGGCCGGTCCCGCGGTCGCCGCCAGGGGCGAGAACTACTGCCCGCACGCCCGGCCGCACACGGCCGCGGCAGCTCATACCCGCACGCCCCGGCGCCTGCACCATCGCGGCCCGCTGCTCATCCAGCAGCTTTGGACAAACAGCGCCACTGCTGGCGGTGGTACGGTTGACGTATACCCCCCCACCCCTGGTGGGGTAGGGTAGGCGAGGTGACGGGAGAACCAATGCGCGGGCTGACTCCGCGGAAGAGGGACGCGCTGAACCGGCTCAAGACGGTGCGCGGCCACCTGGATGGCATCATCCGGATGCTGGAGTCCGACGCCTACTGCGTGGATGTGATGAAACAGGTCGCGGCGGTGGCGTCGTCGCTGGAGCGGGCCAACCGGGTGATCTTGCATAACCATCTGGAGACGTGCTTCTCCGAGGCGGTGGTCTCCGGCCGCGGCGCGGCGGCCATCGAGGAGCTGATGGACGCGGCGAAGTTCTCACCCGCGCTAACCGGGCCACCCGCGTCAGCAGGTATGGAGCCACGGTGATCACTGCGATCAATGTGCCAGGGATCAGCTGCGACACCTGCAAGAACGCCATCGAGGGCGCGCTCCGCCCGGTCGGCGGCGTAGCGGCGGTGACAGTCGATGTTGCGGCGAAGACGGTGACCGTCGAGCATGATCCGGCCGCGGGGCCGGCCTCGCGTCTGGCCACGCTGATCGAGGACCAGGCCTACGACGTCGCCGGCTGGTCGGAGGTGGTCTAGATGCCCGGCGCGGCGTCGGCCGGCCCGCTCGATGACGTTGATCTTGCGGTCGAGGGGATGACGTGTGCCACGTGCCGCCCGGGTGGAGAAGACCCTCGCCCGGCAGCCGGGCGTGGCCCGCGCGGCGGTTAATTTCGCGACCTGCCGGGCCATGGTCAGCTACGACCGCCGGGCCGCCACGGTGGATGGCTTGGCCGACGCGGTGGAGGCCATGGGCTACCGGCTCAGCCCCGTTGTGGACGGCGCCCCGCCCAGCGGGGAAGCCGCGGCGGCGGACCCGCAGGCGGCCGAGATCAGGTCGTGGCGGTGGCGGGTGCTGCTGGCCTGGCCGCTGGGCCTGGCGGTGCTGGTGCTGGTGCTGGCGATCCCGGACCTCCCAGGCGCCCGCTGGGCAATGCTCGCACTGACCATCCCGGTGCAGTTCGTGGCGGGCTGGCCATTCCTGGTCACCGCCGCGCAGCGCGCCCGCCGGCTGACCGCGAACATGGACACCCTCATCGCGATGGGAACGCTCGCCGCGTTCTGCTTCTCCGCCTACCAGCTCGCCACGGGCGGGGACGTCTACTTCGACAGCGCGGCGCTCATCATCGCCTTCATCGCGCTCGGGCGGTACTTCGAGGCCCGGGCCCGCGGCAGGGCGTCGCGCGCGATCACTGCGCTGCTGGAGCTGGGCGCCAAGGCCGCCTGGGTCGTGGTGGATGGCGCCGAGCGCGAGATGCCCGCGGACATGGTGCGCGTCGGCGATGTCGTGCGGGTGCGGCCGGGCGAGAAGATCCCGGTGGACGGCCAGGTGCTCGCCGGGTCGGCCGCTGTCGATGAGTCCATGCTCACCGGCGAGTCGGTCCCGGTGGCGAAGGGCCCTGGGGACAAGGTCGCAGGCGCGGCGATCAGCACCGACGGTGCGCTGGAGATCCGGGCGACCGCGGTCGGCAAGGACACGGCCCTGGCCCAGATCGTCCGGCTGGTCGAGGAGGCCCAGGGCGGCAAGGCACCGGTCCAGCGGCTCGCCGACCGCGTGTCCGGGGTGTTCGTGCCCGTCGTGCTGGCGATCGCGGCGGGCACCTTCCTCGGCTGGTGGCTGGCAGCCGGTGACCCGGTTAAGGGGCTTGTGTCGGCCGTGGCGGTCCTGATCATTGCCTGCCCGTGCTCGCTCGGGCTGGCCACGCCGACCGCGATCCTGGCCGGGACCGGCCGGGGCGCCGCGATGGGCGTGCTGGTCCGCGGCGGTGAGGTGCTGGAGGGCGTGCAGCGCATCGGCACGATCGTGTTCGACAAGACCGGCACGCTGACCACGGGCCAAATGATCCTGGCCGGCGCGTACCCGGCGCCCGGCCAGGATCGCGGCGAGCTGCTCGCGCTCGCGGCTGCCGCCGAGGCGCACTCCGGGCACCCGATCGCCCGGGCAATCGCCGAAACCGCCGCCGCTGTCGAACGTGGCTCTCATGGCGCGGTGAGAGCCACGGCCGTCGGCGATTTCTCGGCCGTGGCGGGGCACGGCGTGCGCGCTGCCGTGGACGGGCGCGCCGTGCTGGTGGGCAGCCGCAGGATGATGGACGCGGGCGGCCTGCATCTGCCGGCGGAACTGGGCGCGCGCGCGGCCGAGTTGGAGGCGGCGGGCCAGACCGTGGTGTTCGCCGGCTGGGACGGCGCGGTCCGCGGCGTGCTTGCCGCCGCCGACACCCTCAAGGACAACGCGCCGCAAGTGGTGGCCCGCCTGCAGGCGATGGGCCTGCAGGTGGTGATGATCACCGGCGACAACCCGTGCACCGCCCAGGCGGTCGCCGGCCAGGCCGGGATCGGCCGGGTGCTCGCCGGGGTGCTGCCGCAGGACAAGGCCGCCGAGGTGCGCCGCCTGCAGGACGCGAGCGATGTCGTGGCGATGGTCGGGGACGGCATCAATGACGCGCCCGCGCTGGCCCAGGCCGACCTGGGCATCGCCATCGGCACCGGCACCGATGTGGCGATCGAGTCCTCCGGCGTCATCTTGATGTCCGGTGACCTGGCCGGCGTGCCGCTGGCGCTGGAGCTGTCACGGCGGACGCTGCGCACCATCCACCAGAACCTGGGCTGGGCGTTCGGCTACAACACCGCCGCGATCCCGCTGGCCGCGGCCGGGCTGCTCAACCCGGTCATCGCCGGCGCCGCCATGGCATTCTCCTCGGTGAGCGTGGTGACCAACTCGCTGCGGCTGCGGCGGTTCGGCGCAGCCCGCCCGGCCACCGCAGCGCCACCCGGCGACAGCCGTCGGGCGCGGCCGCCGGTGTCGGCTGCGGCCCGCTGACCACGATGTGAGTGGGCTGGCCAGCAAGGGCACGATGGGCCCATGGGCAGCCGCGAGCGGCCGGGACTGAGGGCTGTCCTGGCCCACGGCGCTTACCGCCGGCTCTTCGCCGCGCAGACCATCTCGCGCTGGGGCGACACCGCCAGCACTCTCGCCCTGGTCGTGCTGGTGTTCTAGCTGACGGGATCGGGCCTCGGGGTGAGCGGCGTGGTCATCGCGGAGATCCTGCCCGTGCTGCTGCTCGCCCCGATCGCCGGTGCCGTGGCCGACCGACTTCCCCGCATCCGCGTGATGGTGGCCGCCGACCTGTGCCGCATGGTCTTTGCGGCGCTGTTGCCGCTGGCCGGCCAGCATCTGGCCGCGGTCTACGCGATCGCGTTCGGCCTGTCCGCCGGGGCGGTGTTCTTGACCCCCGCCTCCGCGTCGGCTCTGCCCGGCATTGTCGGCGAAGACGAGCTCGTGGCCGCCAACAGCGCGCTGTGGTCGGCCGCGGTCGTCTCCCAGGTCGCGCTCGCTCCGCTGGCCGGAGCCCTCGTCGCCGCCTGGGGCGCGGGACCGGCGTTCTACTTCAATTCGGCCACCTTCGCTGTCTCGGCGCTCACCCTGGCCCGGCTCCGGCTGCCCCACGCGCCCCAGCCGGTGGCCTCCGGCGTCGCCGCATGGGTCAGCCGTGTCGCCGAGGGCGCCGTCGCGGTCACCCATGACCGGATGCTGCGGCTGCTGGCCATCGTGCAGTTGCTGGCCGCGCTGTCGGTCGGGGGCACCAGCGCACTGCTCGTCGTCCTCGCCGAGCACCACCTGCGCGCCGCCCCGGCCGGCTTCGGGCTGCTGCTCGGCGCCATCGGCGCCGGCGCCGCGACCGGCCCGCTGCTGCTCGCCCGGCTGACCAGCAACCCCCGCCAGCCGGCCCTCGTGTTCGGCCCCTACCTGCTGCGCGGCCTGGTCGATCTCGTCCTCGCCGCGACCCGCGACCTGCCCACCGCCGTAGCCGCTCTCGCCTGCTACGGCGTGGGCACCTCCACCGGCATGGTCACCTACAACTCGTTGCTGCAAGCCGACGTCGCCGGCAACCTGCGCGGGCGCGTGTTCGCTGGATTCGACATGCTCTGGCAAACCGGGCGGCTCGCCTCCATCGCCCTCGGCGGCCTCACCGCCGATGCCCTCGGCATCCAGGCCGTCTACCTACTCGGCGGGCTGCTGCTCCTGTTTGCCGGAACGATCGGCCTGGCCGGCCTGCCGGCGAGGCCCAGCTGAATCACAGCCTCCGCACCCGGCCGCCCCCCCCCGGGCGTCCCGCCCGAGCTGCCGCGCCGCACAACGCGCTGTGCTGTGGCTGGCGCAGCCCTCAGCTGATCCGGCGTAGGAGTACAGGCCGGTGATCCAGAGCGGTCCGCATGGAGGTGAGCTGCCGCCATCCCCACCGTAGCCAGCCCATTACCCCGAACGGCTGCGCGGGGCGGTCCGGCCGGCCAGGAGGCGTCTGCTCCGGGGTATCACCAGTGCCGCCCGGCGGATCCGCCACGTCTGGCACGACGGTGCCGGCGGTGGCGCCGGGGCGTGCGGCCCGCCCCGTCATGACCGCTCCCCGGCTGCCCGGCCGGCCAGTCGGCTAAGCCCGCGGTAGGTGACCTGGCCGATGACCCGGGCGGCGATGTGGCCGGTCCGGTCGATCACCAGCGTGTCGGGGATCGCGGGCGGGATGACGCTAGCGAATGCCTGTACGACCCGGCCGGCCGGGTCGTACAGGCTCGGGTAGCCGATGCCGAAATGGCGCTCGAACGCCTCCGCGTGCGCCCGCCCCGGGTCCTTGACGTCGACGCCGACGAACTGGACGCCCCGGGCCTGATAGGCGCGCGACAGCCGGGCGAGCGCCGGCGCCTCGGCCCGGCACGGCACGCACCACGACGCCCAGAAGTTCAGCACCACCACCTTCCCGCGGTAACCCGACAGCCGCAGACGCGCGCCGGTCAGCGTGACACCGGACACCGGCGGGGCCGCGGCGCGATGACCGGCCGGGAACCACGTGGTACCCACCGCGGCCACCGCCTGCCCACCGCTGCCAGGATGCGCCTGAGCAGCCCGCCCGTCGGCGCAGCCAGCCCCCGCCAGGCCGACCATTGCCAGGCCGGCTATCACCCGCGCCATCGGCACCGCCCGGCGCGGCGTGTGGACGCGGGACAAGGTGACCATCTCCTCTAGGTCTCGGTAATAGTGAGGTCGTCGTGCCGGGCGGCCGCTATGTGGCTCCCAGCGCGAGCACGGTGACGCTCGCGATTAGCACGGCGGCTGCCACCACAGCAGTCACCGGGCCGCTGAACCGGGTCCTGCGCGGCAGCTCGGCGCGCAGGCCGAGCAGGAACTGCCGGCCGAGGGTGTAGGCGGCCAGGGCGGCGACCGCCACCGCCCCCGACCGGCCCGGGCCGAGCAGGACCACGACGGTCAGCGCCGCCAGCCCGGTGAGCAAGGCCAGCACCGCCTCCAGCGGCTGCGCCGGGATCCGCCGGCAGCCGACGCGGCGGTCGGAGGACCAGATGCCCCACCGCGACGCCGTCGGCCGGCCGGTGCAGCAGCCAGCCCAAAAGCACCCGGGTCGGCCGATGGATATCCCGATCAGCAGGCCAGGCGCCGCGGCGCTGAAATAGGCCCCGGCCGGGATGCCCAGTCCCAGCGAGGGCACCGCGGCGGCGAGGGCCGCCGCACCCGCCACGAATCCCTGGATGCACCAGCCGTTAAACCGGCGCCCCCGGTGCACCACGATGTACCAGACCTTGGCGGCGGCAAAGCCGGCCAGCAGTGCGTACCCCGAAAACACCAGCGCACCGCCGATGGCAGATGGGCGCGGGCGAGCAGCGCTGCCTGCAGGCCCAGCCCGGCCAGCACCCGAGGAGCACCAGGGCCGTGTAGGCGAACCGGATGATCCCGGGGATCTTCGTGAACGGCAGCAGCGCCGTGCTGACCGGTGCCGGCGGCGCGGCCGGGATGACCACCCGCCGCGGCCACGGCGCACGGCGCCGGCCATCCGCTGAACCGTTCCCGGCCGGCATATGCGGCCGGGTCATGCGGCTGCCTACGCGTGCGACGGGCCGCGCCGTCACGGTCCACTTACCCGGGTTGATGCCACGCACCTCAGCCGTGAGCGCCACCGGCCCGCTGCCGGGAACGATTCCCTCGTAGGTCTCCTCCCGGGTGAGGGTGTCGCCGGGCTTGGGTTTCCCGGCCACCCCGGCGCGGCGGCCCGAGAACCAGATCGTCACCAGGTACGGCTCGCCATGCTCACCCGGGTCGAACCAGTAGGTCACGGTGAGGATCTCCTGCAGGATCCTTTCCATCCATCCCGGGGCTCCATCCGCCGGCCCGTCGCCGGCTGCCGCCGGGCGCGCCTCGGGGGCCGCGGGCGTCGCCTGCGCGACACCAGGACCCTGCGCCGCCGGCCCGGTCGGCCACGGCAGTAGCGGGCGCGGTCGGCCCGGGCGCGCGGGCCGCTGCCCGGTGCGCCGCCGGGCGGCCTGTGCCCGCTCGCGTCTCTTCTTCTTCGGCCCCGGCAACGCGTCCTCCTTCCCGCCAGGCCGCTGCGGATTACGCGCCCGGCATCGCCAGCGATCACGTCCCTGGCATCCGCGCCCCCCTGACGTCGCCATCGATCATTTCCGTGACGTCGCGGCCCCAGCCGCCGCAAGGCGAACCCACACTACCTAAGCACCTTAGGTGTTTGAGTCGCCGGGGTAAGATCCGGGGAAGCAGAAGCCGCCCGGCTGACTACCAATTAGGGTGGACCCGAATGCGAAGAGTGATCATCACGGCCATCGGCCTGGCCGCTGCGGGTGTGGCGGCTGGCGTGATCCTGATAGGAACCGCGGACCATCCCGCGCGCATGACGGGGGCCGCAACGCCGGCAGCCGGGACCCCGGCGCGATTCACTCTGCTCGCACGCCAGCAGTCGAACCGGTGCTCGCTGCAGCCCGGGGAGCTGATGAGCTACCGGCCCGGCCAGCGGCTGCAGGGATCGTGCTGCTCCCCGATGAACCAGGCCCGTTACCAGCACCAGGTGGCATCGCTGCGCCGCTACGCAGGTATCGCGCAGATCCCCGCCGACCCCTACGACATCCCAGCCGGCCTGGCGCAGCGGCTGATCGGCTACCAGCAGACGATCCGGCTTACCTCCGCACAGCGCGGCATCTACCAGGCCGCGATGCGGCTGACCCCCGAGCACGGGCCGTGCTGCTGCCAGTGCTGGCGCTGGACCGCGTTCCAGGGCCTCAGCGACTACCTGATCGCGCAGCGGCACTGGCAAGCGCGCCAGCTCGCCGCGCTCGTCGGCGACCTGGACGGATGCGGCGGTTCCGGCTAAGCCGCGGCCCGGGGCTGGCGCCATCTGCACTGGGAGCTCCGCGCCGGCGAGCGTCGCCGCCGTCATCAGCGACCAGGACCTCCCGGACCCCACCTATCCCCCGGGGCCGCGGCCTTCGCCTGGAATCCCACCACCACCACCACCACCGGCGGCGGCGGCGTGCCACAACGCTGATCGCGCGCGGCCTCTCCTCGTCCTACTATGCAAGTGTAGTGCTACTATGATCGCATAGTAGATAACTCCGGCAATGGACCGGACAGGACGGAGGTTTGCACTGTTCGATGTCGTGATCGTGGGCGGGGGCCCGGCCGGGCTGAACGCCGCCCTGATGCTGGGCCAGGTGCGCCGCAAGGTGCTGCTTGCTGATTCGGGGGAGCCGCGGAATGGCCGCTCGGCGTCACTGCACGGCTTCTTCTCCCGGGACGGCGCCAACCCGGCGGAGCTGCGGCGGATCGCCCGTGACCAGCTTGGCGCCTACCCGAGCGTGCAGGTCCGCGACGCCGCCGCCGAGTCGGCCGCGCCGGCCGGGGAGGGGTTCGAGGTGACGTTCGCCGACGGGCCGCCGACGCGGGCCCGTAGGCTGCTGCTCGCAACCGGCGTGACCGACGAGCTTCCCCCGGTCGAAGGCCTGGCCCGGCTGTAGGGGCGCGGGGTGTATCACTGCCCGTACTGCCACGGCTGGGAGAGCCGGGATCACCCGGTCGCCGTGCTCGGCGCCGACGACACGGCCGCCCACCTCGCGCTGAACCTGGCCCGGCTGGGCTGCGACGTGGTGCTGTGCGCCGACGGGCAGCTGCGGGCAAGCGGCCCGGCGCGGCACGCGCTGCGTGCTCACGAGGTGCGGGTCTGTGAGGACCTGGTGCTGGCGGTGGCCGGTGAGCCCGGCAGGTACGTGCGGCTCAGCCTGTCCCCGGCTGGACCCTGGAGCGACGGCCCTGTTCGTGCACCCGGCGCTGCGGCAAGGATCGGATCTGGCGCAGCAGCTCGGCTGCGCGCTGCTGGAGGACGGTGCCGTGCAGGTGAACGAGCTGGCGCAGACGACGGTGCCCGGCGTGTCCGCCGCCGGTGACCTGTGCCGCACCCCGGCGGTGCCCACACCGTCGGCGCAGGTGGTGATGGCCGCCGCCCAGGGCGCCCGCGCCGCGGTGGTCATCGACCAGGAACTGCTGTTCACCGTCGCCTACACCGAGACCGGCGAACACGCCGAACCTGGACCGGGCGATGATCCCCAGCCGCCTGGCGCCGCCCAACCGCGGGCGGCCGCAGCCGTCAATCGGCCAGCACCAGTAGGGCACGCAGAACGGCGCCGGGCGCGCCGCCACCCTTCCACTCCCCAGCACCGCGGCACGGAGCGCCATCGTGCCACCCAATAACCTATCGTGCCACCCAATAACCTAAGGTAGTTAGGTGTAGTGTGTGGCGGGCGGCGGTGACGGCGGCTCGGCCGCGTGACGGCGGCCGGGCGGGAGGAGGGGCATGCATCAGGTGTTGTTCGGGACGGCGCTGCTGACCTCGTTTTTGGGTGGGGTGGTGGCGCTGCTGGCGCCGTGCTGCGTATCGGTGATGCTGCCCGCGTTCTTCGCGACCGGGTTTTCGCGGCGGACCGGGATCGTTGCCGCGACCGCGGTGTTCGCCGCCGGGGTGGCGACGCTGATCGTGCCGATCGGACTGGGCGCCTCGGCGCTGTCGGCCGCGCTGCCCGCCCATCACCTGCTCATCTTCTCGATCGGCGGCGCGACGATGCTGGCCGGCGGGGTGGCGGTGCTGGCCGGCTGGAAGCCGGTGCTGCCAATGCCGGCGATGCACTCGCCGACCGGGCACGGCTACGGCGCGGCGTATGGGCTCGGGCTGTTTTCCGGTGTCGCGTCGGCGTGCTGCGCGCCGGTGCTGGCGGGGGTGGTGGTGCTGACCGGAGCCACGGCCTCATTCGGTTCCGCGCTAGCGGTCAGCCTCACCTACGTGGCCGGGATGGTCACCCCGCTGGCGCTGGTCGCGCTGGTGTGGGAGGGCCGTGACTGGGGTTCGTCGCAGCTGCTGCACGGCCGGAAGATCCGGCTGGGGATCGGCAGGTTCGCGCGGCCGATGCCGCTGGGCACCGCGGCGGCTGGGATCGTGCTGGCCGGGATGGGGATCGTGACGCTGGTCACCGCGGTGACCGGCCCGTCGATGTCGAGCACCGGGTGGCGGGAGACGATGACCGCGTTCCTGCAGCATGCCAGCTCGGTGACGGTCCGCACGCTGTCCTGGCTGCCCGGCTGGGCAATGCTGCTCGCGCTGGCCGCCCTCGCCGCCGCGCTGGTCTGGCAGGCGGGGCGCGCCCGTCGGCGGGCTGGCACGCAAGCCGCCGCTACCGAGGACGCGGATCATGCGCCGTTGCCGACCGCCAAGCCCGCGGAGATCACCGCAGACAATCTAAATTCGCGGCAGGAGGCCGTCATCCATGAGCGGTAAGCCCAGCGTCAGCCAGCGGAAAGGCCGGCCTGCGGCGCAGCGGCCGAGCCGGACAGGGGGCCCTGGACAGGGCGCGCCCGGCGCCCAGCGGCGGGCCAAGCTGGCGGCCCAGCGGGAGGCGCAGCGCCGGCGCCAGCGCCGCCGCCGGATCATCTGGCGAGCCAGCATCGCGGCGGCGGGGGCAGCGGCTGTCATCGCCGTCTTGTTCGCCGTCTTCCAGAACTCGTCCTCTTCCTCTTCGTCTGGGGCGGGTGCGTACCCCTACCAGGCCGGTAGCCCGGGACGGGGCCAGGCCGCGCCCGGGTTCACGCTTGCCGCGAGCACCGGGGGGAAGGTCAGCCTGTCGGCCTACCGGGGCACGACCGTGCTGCTGTTCTTCCAGGAGGGACTGACCTGCCAGCCCTGCTGGACCCAGATCACCGACCTGGAGAAACACGCCACCCAGCTCCGCGGGGCCGGGATCGGCCAGGTGGTGTCGGTCACCAGCGACCCGATCGCCCAGATCACCCAGAAGACCCGCGACATGGGCCTGTCCACCCCGGTGCTGTCCGACCCGGACCTCGCGGTCTCGCAGAACTACCACGCCAACGCCTACGGGATGATGGGCAGCTCCCGCGACGGGCACACGTTCATCGTCGTCGGCCCCGACGGGACGATCCGCTGGCGCGCCGATTACGGCGGCCCGCCCAAGTACACGATGTTCCTGCCCACCACCGCGCTGCTGGCCGATGTCAAGGCCGGGGAGCACCCGTCGTGACCGCTATCAGCCTGCTCACCCAGCCCGACTGCGCGCTGTGCGAGCACGCCAAGAAGGTGCTCGCCCGGGTCGGCGAGGACCACCCGGTCGAGGTCACCGAGATCGGCCTGGCCAGCCCGCAGGGCCGCGCCCTCGCCACGCAAGCGGGCGTGCGGTTCGCGCCCGGCATCCTGGTCGGCGGCCGCCTTTTCAGCTATGGGCGGCTGTCGGAGCGCAAGCTGCGCCGCGCACTAGAACGCCTGGCAACCCAAACTGGAGGATAAGCGTGGACAAGCTCCTTTACCTGCTCCCGGCGCTCGCCTGCCCCGTGGGCATGGGGGTGTGCATGTGGATGATGATGCGGCCCGGCCGCGGCCGGCAAGCAGCCCAGCCCGGCGCCCAGGCACAGCAGCCTCAGGACCTGGAGATCGCGGCCCTGCGCGCCGAGGTGGACCAGCTCCGTGCCGCGCAGCGGGACGCTCCGCCGGCCAGGCAGGACACGGGCGCCGGGCCGGGCTGAGCGCGCTAGCTGTTCCCGTCGTAGGTGAAGACGATGGGAGGAAAAGGTTGAATGTCAGCAGGAGGGCCGCGGCGATCGGTGCCGCGGCCGTCGCGGCCGCTGCCACGGTGACGGTCGGCGGCACTGCGCTCGCCAGCGCCCCGGCCCCGCAGGCTCCGGCCTCGCCGCGAGCCCGTCGCCCTCCCCCGCCGCGCCCCACACCGCGAATTCGGCGTGCCAGCGGATGATGCGCCAGTACCCGTCGATGGCCCGGATGCACGAGCAGATGATGCGGAACTCGTCCGAGGTGGACCGTGCGCATGATCAGATGATGCGCGCGGGGCGCGCCACCATGATGGATGAACAGCCAGGCATGGCGGGCTCTCCGGCCGCGCCGAGGCATTAGCCCGGCGTGCGCCGGCGCCCCGTGGCCGGCGCAGCGGACGGGCAAGGTCTTTTGAGATGAAGTGTTCCTGCAGACGGGTTCTCATCGGGTCGGCGGTACTCGCCGTCCGCGTGGACGGCGGCGGAGCGGAATGCTCGCCATGATGACAGACCCCGTAGGGCGCACCCGCGTGCGCGTCGGCGCATGAGAGCGGCCACGGACGGGGGGTATCGCATCATCCGGTGGGCTGGGGGCCTGCTCGTGGCGCTGACCGTCGTGGGCGCCGTGCTGTTCGCGGCGGCGCCGGCCGCATCGGCGCACGCCAGCCTATTGTTCACCTCCCCGGCCGTCGACAGCGCAGTGCCCGCCTCCCCGGCCGCGATCATCCTGACGTTCGACGAGGCCGTCACGCTCTCAGGTCCGCCGGTGACGCTGACCGGCGCGGGCGGTCACCGAATCCAGGTCGGCCCGGCGCACCAAAGCGGCGGGCGCCGGGTCGTAACGGCGCCCGTCGTGGGCCGGCTGCCGAACGGGATCTACACGGTGGCCTGGCAGGTCATCTCCAGCGACGGGGACCCGGTGAACAGTACGTTCAGGTTCGCGGTCGGCCCGGCCCCCGCCTCACTGGGCGCCGCCGCCCCGGCGCAGCGGTCGACGCCGGGGCTGTGGCCGCTCGCGGTGGCGCGCTGGTTCCTGTTCGCCGGGCTGGCGGCGGCGCTGGGCGGGCTGGCCGCCCGCGGCCTGGCCAGATGGTACCGGAGGACCGGCCCGGGTGCGCTGCCGCCGCCGTGGGCGCTGCGGGCGTCTTTGCTTGGCCTGGCCGCGAGCGTGGTGCTGGCCGCGCTGCAGCTCGGCGGCGGGAACCTGGCGGCCGGGCTGGCGCACCCGTCGCTGCCGCGGCTGCTGTCCAGCAGCCCCGGCGTCATTGCCGGCGTCCAGATCGTGTCGTTCGCGGCGGCGGCGATCGTGCTGCGGCTGGGGCGGCCGGGGTGGAGCGTGCTGCCGCTGCTCGCGGTGGTCGCCACGGAGGGGATCCGCGCCCATCCGGAGAGCATCGTCCCGGTCTGGGGTGCCCTGCTCACCTGGGCGCATCTGCTGCCGGCGGCTCTGTGGGCGGGGATGCTGTTCTACGTGGTCCGCGCCGCGATCGCCTGGCGCGCGGACCCGTCGGCGGTGCGGGGCCTGATACGCGTGTACGCCCGGGTGGCGGCGTGGCTGTTCGCCGCGGTGGTGGCCACCGGCGTGGTCTCCGCGCTGGTGCTGGTGCCCCTGGCCGACCTGTTCACGACCGCCTACGGGCGCGTCCTGCTCATCAAGGCGGCGCTTGTCGCGTCCGCTGCCGCGCTGGCGGTCGCCGGGCGGCTGTGGCTGCGGCACCGGCCGCGGCCCGGGGCGGGGCCGGCGCTCGCGACCAGGGTGGAATCCGGCGCGCTGGCCGCGGTGCTGGCCGCCGCCGGGCTGCTGGTGGCGCTGCCCGCGCCCGCCACCCCCGTCCAGCCGCTGCCGTTCCCGCCCCCGGCCAGCGGCCCGGTGGTCCCGCTGGGCGGGCGGGCCGGCCAGATCGGCATCTACGCCACCGCGAGCGCCGGGCAGCTCGTGCTCGGCCTGTCCGCCCCGGAAGCCGGCGAACGCGGTGCGCAGTCACAGCAGTACTCCGTGGCAGTGACCCTGGCCAGCCCCGGCCGGCACGCTCGCATGCTGACGGCGCGTGGCTGCGGGCCGGGCTGCGCCGTAGCACCCGCCCAGTGGGCCAGCGGCGACAACCTGCTCACGCTGCGCGTCTCGGCGGCTGGCTGGGCGGGCGGCACAGCATCGCTGGACGTTCCGTGGCCCCCGGCCCCCGGCGGCCTGCTGCTGCGCCGGGCCGCCGCCGCACTGCGCTCGACCCGTGCCCTGACCCTGCACGAGCGGGTGACCAGCAACACCGCCATCGGACCGGGTACGGCGCGCCAGATCCCGGTCAGCGGTAGCCGGTTCCTCGGCACCGAGCCCTACAAGACCGGCGTCGCCCCGGTCACCGTCCAGGCAGCCGGCACCGGGAGACAGACCCGGCTGCTGGTCGGCTACCCGGCCCAGGGCATCTGGGCACAGCTCACCCTCGGTGCGGGAGACAAGGTCATGGCCGAGACCCTAGTCGACCCGTACCACCTGATCACCCGGAGCTTCGCCTACCCGGAGAACGGCACCCGATGAGCAGACGGATCGTGCTCCTGCTGACCGCCGCGGCCGTCGCTGTCGGTGCCCTGGTGGCCGGGGTCATCCACCTCACCGGGCCGAAGGCCGCCGGGCTACCGGCCGTCGGCCGGGTCATCCCCGCCGCGCAGCGCCCGCCCGGCCCGGACATCTCCGGCACCACCCTGACCGGCGCCCACCTCGGCATCGCCGCCTGGCGCGGCGGGCCCGTCGTGATCAACTTCTGGGGATCGTGGTGCGCGCCCTGCCGCGCAGAGGCCCCGGTCCTGGCCCGCGTCGCACGCGATACCCGCCGCCTCGGCGTGCACTTCGTGGGGATCGACATCCGCGAAGGCCCGGCCGCAGGCCTGGCGTTCGAGCGCCACTACCACATCCCCTACCCCAGTATCAGCGACCCGGACAACCTGATCGGCGCGCGGTTCGGGGCCGTCGCGCCCACGGCCACGCCGGCCACCTACATTCTCGACGCCCGCGGCCGCATCGCCTGGGCCTATTTCGGCCGGACGTACTACACCCAGCTCGAGCTCGCCGTCGTCCAGGTCGCGCGGCCCTGACCGCCACGGCCTGACCGCGACCAGCCCCCGGCCCGAGGCCGGTTTCCTGGCGGTGGCGGCCCGCGTAAGCCGTTTGGCATGATAAAACCTAAACACCTTAGGGGCCTTGAGCTGGCCAGCTTTGCGGCACCCGCAGGAGGCGCGATGGGCCTGATCCCACCGAGGTGGAGCGGCGCGCTCCGCGGCGGCAAATGTGCTGCGCCGCCTGCTGGGCGTGCTGCGGCTGGCCGATGCGCTGGTGAAGCTGTCGCTGCCGTTCGGCGGCCGGCCGGGCGACCAGTGGTACGAGCAGGTCATGACGGCGGAGGCCGGCCCGCCTGGCCTGCACCATGCCCTCGCCTGGGAGACGCGCGTTTTTGGGGCTCACCCGTTCCTGTGGTGGCTGCCCGCGGTCGCTGAACTGTACATCGGTGTGTGGCTGGCCGTCAGGCCCGCCAGCCGCCGGGCGCTTTCTGTCTCGATCGCCTGGGCGCTGGTCGTCTGGGCGGCCTGCTGCTCGGGTGTCGTCGATCCTCTGTGACTACCCGGGCGCTGCGCTGCTGTACGCCTTCGCCGCCGTCGTCCTGTTCCCGCGCCGGCCGCCCCGGGAGGGTGCGGCCGCAGCGGCCGACGCGGGCATCGCCGGCAGTGGAGCCGGGTGGCCTGGATTTTCCTGTGGATCGGCGCTGCCTTGTTCACCGCGCTGCCGCAGGTCGGGGAGAACGGCCTGGAGTTCATGCTCACCACCGAGCAGGCCGAAGGGGCCGGGCCGCTGCGGTCCATGGACACCGGGCTGCTGCGCTGGCTCACCGTCGAGAATATGACCCGCCTGGGGTTCGCCGCCGCCGCCGTCTGCGTGGTGGTGGGCTTCACCGTGTTCCTGGGCGCCTGGCCCCGGGTCTTCCTGTCGCTGGTCATGCTTGCCGCGCTCGTGGACTGGGTGGTGTTCCAGAACTTCGGCGGCATCTCCACCGGCGCGTCCACCGACGTGGGGACGGGGCCGGCGCTGATGCTGCTGGCGTGCGCGTTCTGGCCGCTGCACGCAGTCCGGGCCCGGCAGACGGAGGACGCACCGGCCGCCGCGGGCGGTGTCACCACGGCCGGTTGACCGGTTGCCGCGAGGGCCAGGATCACTCTCGCAGGCCAGGGGCCCGTATATGGCGCGGCCGTCGGGCCGGGCCGCTACAGCGGCAGCTGGTAGCCGCTGATCCAGTGGATCCGCAGCCACGCCAGCGCGGCCGTCCACGCGCCGCTGACCTGGAGCACGCCGACGGCGATCAGCATCGCACCGCCGATCCGGGTGACCAGCTGGGCGTGCCGCCGGGCGACGGAGAACGCGGTCATGCCGCGCTGGAACGCCGCCGCGACGAGCAGGAACGGGATCCCGATGCCCAGGCCGTAGACAAACGCCAGGAACGCGCCACGGCCCGCCGACCCGGTGGTCACCGCCAGGGTGAGCACCGCGGTCAGCGCCGGCCCGATGCACGGCGTCCAGCCCAGCCCGAACAGCACCCCCAATAACGGCGCGCCGGCCAGCCCGGCCCGCGGCCGGACCGACGGGCGCAGCATGCGCCCGGTGATGGGCAGCCCGTCAAATACGCCCGCGAACAGCAGGCCCAGCAGGATGGTCACGGCGCCGAGCGCCTGGATCATGCCCTGCTGGTGGGCCAGCAGCACCTCGCCCAGACCGCCGAACGCCGCGCCGTAGCTGGCGAACAGCGCCGAGAACCCCAGCACGAACAGGGCGGTGCCCGCGACCGCGCGGCCGGGCGCGGCCGGCACGGCCACGTCCCCGGCAGGCGACGCCGGGCCGCCGCGCCCTGACCGGCCTTCCGCGGCGCCGGCGCCGGACATGCCGGTCACGTAGGACAGGTAGCCGGGGACCAGCGGCAAGCAGCAGGGCGAGACGAACGTGATCGCGCCCGCCGCGGCGGCCACCGGCACGGCCAGAATCAGCGGGCCGCTCATCACCAGATGCCCGATACCGCCGCCCATCGTTCTCCTTCCACCGCCGGCAGGCTATAACCTATCCTCCTTAGGTCTTTGAGTAGCCAGGCGGGGAGGGCAGGTGCCGAACACCAGGAACCGTAAGCGCAGCGCCCGCGAGCGGGTCGCCCAGATGCGGGCTCAACAGCGGCGCGCCGAGCGGCGGCGCAACATCATCACCGCGGTCATCGTCGCGGCGGTGGCCGCGGCAGGGATCGGCGGGATCGCCTGGTACCTGGCCAGCAGGAACTCCGGCGGCACGTCGCCTATCGCCGGGGTGCAAAGCTTCACAGGCCTGGCCCGCACCCACGTCCAGGGCAAGGTCAGCTACCCGCAGACCCCGCCGGTCGACGGGAAGCACAACCCGGTCCCGCTCAACTGCGGCATCTATACCTCGCCGGTGGCGAACGAGAACGGTGTGCACAGCCTGGAACACGGCGCCGTGTGGATCACCTACCGGCCCGGGCTGCCCGCCGCCGGCGTGACCAAGCTGCAGGACCTCGTGCGCGGCGAGCCGCAGGCCAAACGCGCCTACACGATCCTCAGCCCCTACCCCGGGCTGCCCGCCCCCGTGGTCGCCAGCGCGTGGGGCAAGCAGCTGCGGCTGAACAGTCCCGCCGACACGAGGCTGGCCAGGTTCATCACCACCTACGCCCAAGGGCCGCAGACCCCCGAACCCGGGGCGGCGTGCTCGGGCGGCGTGGGCACCCCGGCCGGCTGACGGCACTCACCGCCCAACGTTTGACTACTATGCGCTCGTAGTATCTACTATGACCAGGTAGTAGGGCCAGGTGCGACTTGGTGTGGCGAGATGACCCGCCCGGCTCGCATACGCGGTGCAGGTGAGGGGTGAGGGTGATGAGCGACCTGTCGGCATTCCAGCATCCGCGGTTCGCCCGGATGTATGAGCGGATCAGCGCCGAATCCGGGCGGCGCGGCACGGCCACCTACCGCCAGCGGGCCCTGGCCGGCCTGGCCGGGCGCGTGATCGAGGTCGGCGCCGGCAACGGCATGAACTTCGCGCACTACCCCGCGACGGTGACGGAGGTGGTCGCGGTCGAGCCGGAGGACCGGCTGCGCGCGCTCGCCGAGTGCGCGGCCAAGGACGCGGCGGCGCCGGTGCGCGTGGTCGCCGGGCACGCCGGGGCGCTGCCCGCCGGCGACGGCGAGTTCGACGCCGCGGTCGCCTCCCTGGTGCTGTGCTCGGTCCCCGACCCCGCCACATCTCTTGCCGAGCTGCGGCGGGTGCTGAAACCCGGCGGGCAACTGCGCTTCTTCGAGCACGTGCGGTCCGCCGTCCCGCCGGTCGCCGCCTTCCAGGATGCGATCACGCCTTGGTGGTCGAAGGTCGGAGGTGGCTGCCACCTCAACCGCGACACCGCCGCCGCCATCCGTGGCGCCGGGTTCGAGATCGAAGCACTCGACCGGTTCAGCTGCCGGCCGCTTCGGTTCACCCCGCCCCAGGCCCACATCCTCGGCCGCGCCCGCGCCCTGGGTGGATCGCAATGGCGGCACAGGCTGATGCCCGGTCAGGTGCCGTGAGCGACGAGGGCGGGGTCGAAGCCCATGCCGAGCATGACGGTGCGCACGTGCGCGCGGTAGAGCCGGTGTGTGTCGTCCACCAGCCGGGGGAGGCTGCCGAAGATCTCGGCGACGAGGTAGCCGAGCAGGGAAGCGTAGGCGCTGAGCACGATTCCGGCTAGCTGGGGCGGGTAGCCGGGCGCCGCGTCGCCGAGGAGGGCGGGGAGCAGCTCCCCGGCCGTGAGCGTCTCGGGCACCCGGGTGCGGCCGGGGTCGGCGGCGCCGACGGCGGCTGCGGCGGCGTAGACGTTCAGTGATACCAAGATGGACCGCCCCGCGGCCGGTGCGGTGACGTGTTCGGGTGCCTGGTAGCCGGGCACGGGGGTGCCGAAGATCAGCGCGAAGTCGGCGGGGTTGTCCAGCGCCCACCGGCGGAAGGCGTGGCAGATCGCCCACCATTGCCCGGCCGGGCCGGCGGGCTGCGCGGCGTCGCGGGCAGCGCTGACCGCGGCGGCGAGCGAATCGTAGGCGTCGGCGCACAGCGCGGTGATCAGCTCGTCCTGGCTGGCGAAGTAGCGGTACAGGGCCGAGGGGGCGGTGCGCATCTGGCGGGCGATCGCCCGCAGCGACAGCCCGCCGGGCCCGTGCTCTGTGAGCTGGCGCCGCGCCAGGGTCTTGATCTCGCCGATCGTGGCCTGCCGGTATTCGGCCCGGCGGGACAGCACTGGCGGCGGTGTGGGCTGGGCTGGCGGCGAGTTCATGCCCCCCATTGTTCCACTAAAGGGTGAACACGGCAAACATTGAGAACACTGCTCTTGACAAGAGCGGTAGTCACAGTAGATCCTGTTTGGTGAGCACCGTTCACAATGTGACCAGGATTCGCAAACCGGGCCAGACTTTGGGAGGCGTGAGCATGACCGAGCGGACCGAAGTCGCCGTGGTCGGCGGCGGCCAGGCCGGCCTGGCGGCCGGCTTCTACCTGGCCCGCGCCGGGATCCCGTTCCTGATCCTGGACGCGGGCGCGCGCGTCGGGGACGCGTGGCGGCGCCGCTGGGACTCGCTGACCCTGTTCACCGCCGCCCGCTACAGCGCGCTGCCCGGGCTGGCGTTCCCTGGCGATCCCGAGCACTTCCCCGGCAAGGACGAGGTCGCCGGGTACCTCGAGCAATATGCGCACACCTTCCAGCTGCCGGTGAAGCTCAACCGGCGCGTCACCGCGCTGGAGCCCGCTGACGGCGGCTACCGGCTGGCGACCACCGCCGGCGCCTGCCACGCCGCGCAGGTGATCGTGGCCGCCGGCGCCTACCAGCGGCCGTACATTCCCGCGGCCGCCGACGGGCTGAGCGCGGACGTCACCCAGCTGCACAGCGCGGACTACCGCAACCCGGACCAGATCCCGGGCCGGGTGGTGCTCGTGGCCGGTGCGGCGAACTCCCGCGCCGGGATCGCGGAGGGACCTGGCCGCCACCCACCGGGTGGTGCTCTCCCAAGGGGGCAAGCTCCCGCACCTGCCGCGGCGCCTGCTCGGCAAGAGCCTGCACTTTTGGGGCGACCACCTCGGCCTGATCGCCGCCCCGCTGGACAGCTGGCGCGGCCGCACCCAGCGCGTCGAGCTGCTGGTCGGGCCGAGCCTGCGCACGCTCGCCCGCCGCCACGGCATCACCCTCGCCCCCCGCACCGTCCACGCCAAGGGCAGCACCGTCGTGTTCAGCGACAGCCACGAAGCCGAGGTGGACGCCGTGGTATGGGCCACCGGCTACCGCCCCGACTACACCTGGATCCACCTGCCGATCTTCGGCCAGGACGGCACCCCGGTCCACCGGCGCGGCGTGACCGGCGCCCCCGGCCTGTACCTCCTCGGCATGCGGCACCAGTACTCGCGCGGCTCCGCGCTCATCTACTGGGTTAAAAGACGACGCCGCCAACCTGGCCGAGCGGGCGTCTGCGGCAGCTCACGCCGCACGCGCGGGGCAAGACACAACAGCGAAAGACACCGAGAGGTCGTGAACAGCCATGATGGGAACCTCACTCCTTCTGACCATCGCCATGGCCGTCATGATGGCCGTGATGATGGGCGGCATGGTCACCAGCGCCGCGTGGGCCTTCCTCCGCCGGTATCGCCGGCGCTAACCGCAGCGGGAAGTCATGACGGCCGGTGTCCGGCCGGCCGCAGCGGGCGCGCCGGGGCGGACCGGCAGCGGGATCAGGTCCGCCAGTACACGGTGTAGTGCTGGTGGCGCGTCCGCGCGATCGGGACGAGCATGACGGGCTGGCTGTCCGCCCGGGCCTGGAATGCCAGCGGCCGCGCTGACGTCAGCGTGACCGAGGCCGTGTCCAGCCGCGGCATCGAACCAGGCGCCCGCGCGCCGTAGCCGCCGGCCAGCACGACAGGGCCGTAAGTCAGCGCCTGCACGGCGGAGTCGTCCGGTGCGGGATTCAGCGCCAGCCGCATCGGCAGCCTGACCTCCAGGCAGTCGCCTGCCCGCCAGTCCCGCTCGACCGTCAGCCAGCCCGGCACGGCCGGGGAGCGGGCATCCTCGCCCTTCACCTGGCGCGGCGGCCGCCCAGGAGGGGATCCGCACCGTGATCGCGCGCTCCGCCCAGGTCACCTGCGACGGGATGAACAGGTTGACGAACAGGCCGCGCCCGTCGCGGGAGTAGATCGTGTCGGCGAACTTCGCCTGCGTCTCCATCCCGGTGGCGTGGTCGCAGGTGAAATTGCCGTAGTCGGTGGATGCGCCTGGCGGCTGCTCCCGGGTTTGCGGGCATAGCGCGCCACGTATGCTCCGGGGCATCATATACCTAACGTTCTTAGGTGATTGGGCGCCGCAGCTGCCGGTACGCGGGCGCTTCGGGGTCTCAGGTTGCGTGGACGAGCGCGGCGACCGCCATCATGGCCACGAGCGTGAGTAGGTAGACGGCGCCCATGGTGATGGCATGCCACCGCAGGCCGCGCAGTGCCGCGGCCATGCCGCGGCCGGCTCCGTTACGCCGGATGAGACGAACCACCCAGATGGTCATGAGGGCGATGCTGGCCAGGATTGAATAGATCTGGTAGCGGTGCATCCAGGTGGTGAAGAAGGAAAGCCCGCTGGCCCCAGCGCCGACGGCGATCGCGCTGCCCAGGCAGCAGATGCCGCCGAGCAGGCCAGAGCCCGCTCCGGCACCAAGAAAGCGGCGGAAGCCGCGCGCGCCGCCGGTGGCCGCCGGTGCTTGCGGGGATGGTGGTGCTGGCTGGCCGGTGCGGATTTCGGTCATTGCCGGGTCCCTTCGCCGTCCGGGTGGTTGCGTTTCCCCCGCTGACTTACTACTATCGACCCGTAGTTGATACTATGGGAATATAGTTGTCAAGTGCCGAGATGCGCGGATGAGCCGGGCACCATGGCTCTGTCAGATGCGCAACGAGAAAGTGAGGGAGTGACCGGCATGATGGGCGGAGCGATGGGCGCCTGGATGGCCGGCTGGAGCCTGTTCGGCCTGGCCGTGCTGGCGCTTGCGGTGGCAGGCGGGATTTGGGCGGTACGCGCCCTGGCCGGCCGCGATACCGGGCGCCGGGCCGGCCATGCCGTGCCGCCACCCGGCCTGGCCGAAGCCCAGGCCGTGCTGCGGCGCCGGTACGCCGCCGGGGAGATCAGCCGGGAGGACTACCTGCAGGGAAGGGTCGAGCTTGAATGACAGGGACGCCGGCGCACCGGACCAGGTCCTCGCCGGTGACCGTGTCCTCGCCGGGGGTATGGCCAGATACGACGCCAGGGTAGGAGATCGGAGGGACTGCGGCGGTGGCGCTGGGAAGCCTTGAGGCCCAGGTGATGGCGGTCATGTGGGCGGCGGGCGGGCCGCTGACGGTCCGCGAGGCGCTGGATTCACTCAACGAGAGCCGTGGTGCGCCGCTGGCCTACACCACCGTTTTGACGGTGATGAGGCACCTGGCCGGCAAGGGCGCTTTGGCCCGCACCGCGCGCGGCCGCGGGCACGTGTACGCCCCGGCCGTCGCCGACGAGGCCGCGCTCGCCGTCCAGGACGTGATCCAGGCGTATGGGAGCGCGGCGCTGTCACGTTTCGTCGATCAGGCGTCGACGGACCCGGCCCTGCTGAAGCGGCTGCAGGCCCTCATGGAGGAGCGGGCATGAACCGGCCGCGCACGCCCGGCACCGGCAACCGCGCCTTCTGGTGGCTGGTCGCGGTCTGGGCGCTGGTGCGCGGCGCGGCGGTCTATGGGATCTGCTGCCTGGCGCTGGCCAGCTACGACGCGATACGCGCCGACGGCATGGCCGCGGTGTGGTCCAGCGACCCGAACCTGCTGCCGGGGCTGTTCCTGCTCGTCCTCACCGCGGCTGGGATTGGCCGCGCCGCCTGGTCGCTTGGCCGGTCCGCCTGGCACACCCGCGGCTTCGCGCGCCAGATCCGCGGCCACCTCACCGCGCCGCCCCCCGGGCTGGCCGCCGCCGCCCAAAGGGCCGGGATCGGCGGCAGCCGCCTGGTGGTGTTCGGCGGGACCCTCAATGGGCCCGGAACGCTGAGCGTCCAGGTCACCAAGCCCTACCAGGACACCGTGCTGGCCCGCGTCATCGAGCAGGTCGAGCAGGCCCAGGCCCGCCGCGGCACCGCGCAGCGGTTCGCCGATAAGTTCGGCGCCATCTACACCCCGGTCATGTTCACCCTCGCCGCGCTGACCGCGATCGCCGGCCCGGCGGCTGGGCTCAGCCTGCGGGAGGCCATCTACCGCGGGCTCGTGATCCTGGTTGTGTCCTGCTCGTGCGCACTGATCATCTCGGTGCCCACCGCAGTCATCGCCGCGATCTCCCGCGCCGCCCGCGACGGCATCCTCATCAAAGGCGGCATCCACCTGGAAACCCTCGCGAAGGTGCGTACCGTCGCGTTCGACAAGACCGGCACGCTCACCGCCGGAAAGCCCCGCCTCACCGACCTGATCCCGTTCGGCGGCTACCCGGCCGCACAGGTCCTCGCGTATGCCGCCGCGGCCGAAGCCGCCAGCGAGCACCCGCTCGCCGCTGCCATCGTGGCCGCCGCCGACGACCGCGGCCTGACCGTGACCCCAGCCGCGGACGCGCAGGCGATCCCGGGAATGGGCATGCACGCCACCGTCGGCGGCCACCAAATAGCCGTCGGCCGCCCGCCCGGCCCAGGTGAGCTGCCGAGCCCGGCCCGCGAGCAGTTGGCCGCACTGCAGAACGACGGCAAAACCGCTGTGCTGGTCACCATCGACGGCCACCCGGCCGGGCTGCTCGGCATCGCCGACCAGCTTCGCCCCGAGGCCGCAGCCGCGGTTACCAGCCTGGGCAGGCTCGGCATCAGCCGTATCGTGATCCTCACCGGCGACAACCCGGCCACCGCCGCTGCCATCGCCCAGGCGGCGGGAATCAGCGACCCGCGCGCGGGCTTGCTGCCCGAGGACAAGACCACCGCCGTCGCTGGCCTGCGCGGCCACGCCGGGCCGGTCGCCATGGTCGGCGACGGCATCAACGACGCCCCCGCCCTGGCCACAGCCGACGTCGGCATCGCCATGGGCACCGCGGGCACCGACGTCGCCTTGGAAACCGCCGACATCGCCTTGATGGCCGACGACCTCGCCAAGCTCCCGGCCGCCATCACTCTGGCCCGCGAGGCCGCCAGCGTCATCCGGCAGAACATCGCCCTGTCGCTGGCCGTGATCGCCGCCCTCGACATCGCTGCGATCACCGGGCACATGTCGCTGGCCGCCGGGCTGCTGCTCAACGAGGGCAGCGCGCTGCTGATCATCGCCAACGGGCTGCGGCTCCTGCGCCGCCCGGCACGCCACCCAGCCGCCCAGCCGCGCCCAAGCCCGCGGCCAGACCGGCCTGAAACCGAGCCCGCCAGGGCCTGAGCCCCCGAGCCTGAAATCACCCACCGTGGCACGCGTGCTCGCCAACGCCAGTTACCGGCGGCTGTTCGCCGCGCAGACCAACTCGCGCTGGGGCGACACGGTGAACACCGTCGCGCTGGTTGTGCCGGTGTTCCGCCTGACCGGTTCCGGTCTTGGGGTCAGCGGCGCGATCATCGCCGAGATCCTGCCGGTGCTGCTGCTCGCCCCGATTGCAGGGGCGGTCGTGGACCGCCTGCCCGCGTCCGTGTCATGGTCGCCGCGGACCTGTGGCGCACCGCCCTGGGCGGGGTGCTGCCGCTGGTCGATCACGGCCTGGCCGCGGTCTACGCGATCGCGTTCGGGCTGCCTGCCGGACCTGCCTGCCCAGACCCGTTCCCGGGCACCTCGCGGCCACCGGGCGGCGGTACAGGAGGAAGGACTCACAATGCGGTGCACATGCTGCGGTGAATACGAGTGCTGCGGATGCTGCTGCACTGGCTGCTGCGGTTACGCGGCTGAGTCCGCACAGCCACCGCCATCCTGCCCATCAGTCAGGCGGTGGCGACAATCTCACCGAACCACGGGTGCGCGCCGCTGCGTTGCTTGATGCCCAGCCTTCATGTGCTGGTGCCGAGTTGGCCGCTGAGGCCGGTTTTCTTGACCAGCCTCCCCCATCGTTCGCTGCGCCGGAACTGCCGCGCCACTTCGGTTCCGGTGTGCAGGGAGCCGTCAGGGCGGTGGTTGGCGAGCGCCCACTGCCAGGCCCGCCGCTGGAGCGCGCGGCGGCGATTGCGCACCTCAGCTGCCGGGCGGCTGTCGGTGCGCCCGAAGGCGGATACCACGTTGCGTGACAGCAGTGGCGGCAAGGTTCTTGGCAGTGGTTGCTCCATCTGCCGCTCACCGGTTTCAGCTGGTGCCGCCTCCGACTGGCGCGCAGTGCGGACGGCGGCGGATTGCCGGATCTGCCGCATCAGCAGTTCGTTCTCTTGGGGTGCAAAACGGACAACGGGGGCATCCGCTTACTTCCGCCAGGTCAGCGGCTGATCCGAAGGGCTGCGGTCGCGCCACAGGTGTGGTGCACCGGCGCGGTGGTGGACTGCTGGCGCTGGGCGTGGAGCGGAGTCCTGGTGGTGCGCGACCTGGCGGTAGATCCGTGACGCGGGGGTGCTGGTGGTGCGGCCAGGGCCCGGTCACGGCGGAGGGCGCTTGTGTGCAGGGGTGCGCGGGTATCGATTCGAGCATGAGAGCCGCTTTCCGCCGTGTTGCAGGCGTATTTGCCTTCTATGCCGCTGCGCCTATCTTGGCGGGCGCCGTGCTGGTGCGGGTTCTTCTCGCTGAGCAGGGGATGACCGCGTCGTCTTACTACCCGAAAGTCTCCCGGCCGCCGGGGTTGCTCGCCTCAGAGGAGGAGTACGTGCGCTGGGTGGAAACCTTCATCGGCCAGGTGAGCGCGTTTGCCCATCGGCGGCTGCGGAGGTTTCAGGTGATGGCCCTGGCGGCGGTGATCTTCGCGCTGGCGGGGACGAGCGCTGTGCTGGCTGGCACGCCGAAGTGGGTGCCTGCGGCGCTGGGGTTCGCGGCCTCGGTGGCGGTGAGTGCTCAGCTGGTTCTGCGGGATCAGCGGCACGGTGTGGTGAAGCATGAGACGGCGGTTGAGCTGCAGGAGACGCTGCGTGAGTTCCGGTTCGGCATGGCAGATGCCATCGATGCGGCGGAGTTGCGCAGACGGTTTCAGGATTTCCGCCACCGAGTCGAAACGATCAAAAAGCGGCATGGCTCCAAGGCCTTGAAGATCATGAGGGAGAAGCCCCCGCGGGTTGCTTTGCCGCGATAGGCGGATGCGCGAGCTGATGCGGTTGCTGTCCAGGCTGGGCAGCCCAGGCCGCACCCGGCATCATTGAGGGCTGGCCGTGCGAGGCTGCTGGGTGTTTGCGGGACGGCTGCTTGTCATAAGTGGGTCAGCACCGTGCTGCTGCCGTTGAGGCGGGTCATGAGTTCGCGGTTGGCGGCGCGGGCGGCGGCGAGTTCGCTGTCGCGTTCTTCGATCTGCAGCCGCAGATCGAGGGCCTGCTGCTCCAGTTCGGTGATTTTCCGGTTCAGGGTGTCGGCGGGCGCGCCGAGCCCGGATTCGCGCCAGGCCTGCTCGCCGAGCGCTTCGGAGAGACGTTTTTCGAGTTGCTGGATGCGGGTGGTGAGCCGCAGGGCGCGTTCGTGGGCGGCGAGCAGATCGGCTTGCAGGGATGCCCGGGTGACCGCCGGGCCGGTGCCGCTGGCGGCGGGCGGGCCGGCCTGGGTGGCGTGGATCTTGCCGAGCAGGTCGCGGTGCCGGTAGAGGAACGTGCGGTCCACGGCTGCGGCGCGGGCGATGGCCGACACGCTGATCTCGCTGCCGTCGGCGGCAGCGCGGTTGATCGCGGCGATGACCCGCTGGCGGCGGCGGGCGGAGTCGGCGCGGCGGCCGTCGGCCAGCGCCTTGGTGCGAGTGCTGCCAGTGGTCATGCGGTGCGCCCCGGGCGGATGGAGGGCAGGATCTGGCGGATGCGGGGCATGCCGAGCATGACGGCGCGGTGCCGGCGGACGGTGGCGACGGCCTGGTCGATCTGGTCGCGTTCGGCGCTGGTCAGCTCGTCCATGCCGGTTTTGATCCGGGCGATGAGCCGCCGGATCCGGGTGATCTCCTCCTGCGAGGGCATGGCGTCGGCCTTTGCCCATTGGTCGAGTTCGGTGGCGGCGAGCAGGCGTTCCCGGCTGCGGAGCAGGTCGTCGAGGTAGGCCTGCAGGTCGGGCAGGTAGGAGACGTCGGTGCGGAAGTGGTCGCAGCCGGCGCAGCGGAACCGGAACGGGCAGGCCTGCCCGCCGGCTTTGACGTTGGATGGCTCGGCGCAGACCCCGAACGGGACCGCGACCTCGCCGACGGCGCGGCGGACGTGCTCGGAGTCCAGCAGCGCCTTGGCCTCGCGCCAGGTGCGGTTGCCGTGCCGGTCGAACTGCATGACGGCGACCCGGTCCACAGCCTGGCGGCGGCGCGTCTCGCCGACCCGGTAGTACTGGCGGGTCGCATCCAGCAGCTGGTGGTCCATCAGCTCGCGCAGCACGTCGACGGGGACACCGGCGTCGGCGTGCCGCTGGGCGTAGCTGTGCCGGTAGGCATACAGGGTGATCTTGGCCTTGTCGTATTCGCTGCCATCAGCGCGCCGCAACGGCGGCAGCGCGCCGATCCAGGTGCGGTGCCGCTCGCTGAGGCTTTCGGTGCGGACGCCCTTGCGCCCGTCGGGGTTGGCAAACAGCGAGGGCAGCAGCTTCAGCTCGGCGGGTGGGGTGCGCGGGAACCGGGCGCGGGTCCAGGCCTGCTGGGCGGTGATCAGCTGGGCGGTGGCCTCGCTGACCGGCAGGCGCCGGCCCAGGCGGGCCGCCTTGTAGTTGTCATAGACCAGCACCGGCGCCCCGTCACCGTCCCGGTCCAGGCAGTCGAACCTGATGGCGCAGATTTCCTCCGGGCGGCGGCCGGTGTCGATGAGCAGCTCGACGGCGGCCCGCATCCGCCTGGAGCTGATCGCCTCCAGCTCATCCAAATGCTCGCACAGCTGGGCGATGATCTCGGCGGGCAGGTCCCGGGACGGCTCGCCTGGCTGCGGCGGATGCGGCACATCACCGGCCAGCAAGGCGAAGTCGTCGCTCAGCCCGGCCGCGGCCTGGCCGGGGCGGGTCAGCCCGAGCGCGCGGATGTGCTCGAACACCTGCCGCAGGTCCCGGCAGATCCGCTCCCGCAGCCGCAGGCTGATCTGCCCGGCACTGTGCTGGAAGGCCAGCCGGTTGAGGAAGTTCTCCACATCGGCGCGCCCCAGGGCTGCGGGCGCCTGCCCGCTGTCGGGGCGGGTGCGCAGGCTTTCCGACAGCCGGGCGACGCTGTTGACATAGGCCTGGACCGTGCCGCCGACCCGGCGGCCACGGCGGCGCGGCAATTCCTCCAGCACCCATCGCTTGGCGGTTTCCCGCAACCAGTCCTGGGTGATGGCGGTGAACGTCATCCTGCCGCCGTGCCCGAATAGCGCCAGGTCCCAGGTGTCTTCGTCCTTCTCGGTCTCGGCGGTAGCCGACGCCCGCCGCAGGTGCCCCAGGAATGAGGCGACGATGGACCGCTGGACGTTGCCGGGTGTGAACTCCGCGATCGTGGCCACCTGCTGGCGGCGCATGTCGTCGCAGATGGTGCGCAGCAGTTTGTGGTTGGTGCGGCGCTCGGCCGCGCAGCGCTGCTGCAACCCGAACAAAATCTCGATCACCAGGCCCGGCGGCAGGCCGCGCAGGCTGACCAGGCCGGGCCGGGCAATCGCCGCCGCCGTGGCCCGCCACTGTTGCTCATTCAGGCTCGGGTCGGCCTTGCGGGCCTTGGCCCACCGGTCCACGTGGGCTCGGCAGTAGTCGCCGCTGGTCCCGTCCCGGTCGCTGACACAGGCGGTCACCTGGCATGGCCCGCACGGCGGCAGCGGCCGGACGTCAGGGCGGGCGAGGAACGCCTCCAGCCCGACCTTGAGCACCTTGCGCTGCTGGTGCAGGTGCGCCCGGCACAACGGCAGCTTCGGTGTCCGCCAGGTCCGTGGGCAGCCGGTGACCTGGCACTGCTCTGGCCGCCGCCAACCTCGCGCCGGAATCAGGTCCAGTTCATCTAGCTCCAGGTCATTAGCGGCCAGCCGCAGCCGGCAGCCAAGGCAGACCTGCTCCGGGCCGTCGCCGCGGCTCATGCAGCCTGCGACCCGGCATTCCTGCCAGCCCAGCAGCCGGTGGCCAGGAGGAACCTCCATCATCTGCAGCACTGGATCCCAGCCCGCCCCGGAGAGGAATTCCTCATCGAGCAGGCCCGCCAGCCGCCGCCCCTGCGGCCCCACGGCCTGAACGCATGCCCCGCCACCGAACAGGCGCGCCAGGTCCCCGGCCTGCCCCGCGGCCAGGCCGCCCGGCGCGGCCAGCTCCGCTGCGGCTGCCGCCGCGCTCACCGTGGCGTTCCCGCCAGTTCGCGCGGGCTGGGCACCCGGTCGACCGCAGCCCGCAGCCGGGCCAGGTCAGGATGCAGGTACACCTGCGAGGACGACAGGGACGCATGACCCAGCAGGTCTTGGATCTCATCGATCGTGCCGCCCGCGTCAGCCACATTCGACCCGAACGCGTGCCGCAACTGATGCGGCGAGATGGCCCGCGCCAGCCCAGCCCGCCGTCCGGCAGCGGCGATCAGCGCGTTGACCGCGTCCGGCCGCATCGGCGCGCCCACCGGGTCACGGGCCAAGTTCACCAGCGCGAAGTCGCTGCCTGCCGCCTCCGGCACCACCATCCGCTCGAACTCATAGCCGTCGAACGCCTGCACCACCAGGAAGTCGGCCGGGACCGCCCGCTGGCGCCGCGACTTGGCCCACGCCCCGTTCGGATTCTCGCGGCGGACCACGTGCAGGTGCGCGCCCTTGACCGCGCAGCCCAGCGCCGCCGAATCCGGCAGCAGATGCACATCGCTGCGGCGCAGCCCGCACACCTCACCGCGGCGCAGCCCCGCACGGGCCATCAGCAGCACGATCAGCCGGTCTCGCGCCGACCGGCAGGCCCGCAGCAGCGCGACCGTCTCGTCATCACTGGCCCGGTCCACCCGCGTCTGCGGTTCCCTCAGCCGGTGCCGGGCCCGCAGCCGCCACCCCATCCGGCCGTCCTCGCCACGCGCCACCTCGGGCAGGTCCCGGTGATCGGCGACCTCATACAGCAGCCGCACCAGCCCGGCAGGCGCCACCCCGGACGTCACCGCATGCACCACCAGGCCACGCACCGCCGTCAGCACCCCGTTGACCCGCCGCTCCGAGCGGGCCGGCGCACGGCCCGGACCGGTCAGCACCTCCGCCCCGGGCACCGCCTCGATACCGCTGGCCTGCGGGCCAGCATGCCGCAGCCAGGTGATGAACAAGCCGAACTGCCCCACGCCGTCATGCCAATGCCGGCCCGTCCGCGCGCACCACCGCAAGAACAGCGCGATACCACCCGCATACGCCTTGGTCGTTGACTCCGACTGATCGCGGCCGAACCGGACGTGGCGCAAGAACGCATCCGCCTCCCCGACCACGGCCAGGTCATCATTAAGCACCGTCCAGTACCGCGCACCAGACGGCAGCCTCACCGGAAACGCCCGCACCTCATCCCCCCGATCACGTGCCAGGCAGCCCCAAACAACTATCAGTAACAAGCACCACACGCACGGAGATCCGTCGCACCACCAGCCGCGTGTCGCACCAGCGCAACATCACGCAACACCTCGCCGAACGGGAGAGAAAGTTCATAGCTGCAGGTCAGCGCGAAGCTGGGCCAGGCCGCGATGACCCGGCCGGTCGAGGTCGGCTCGGCCACCGCGATGTTGGCGGCCAGGCTCGCCAGGGCGCCGACGATCAGGAGTGCCCAGGGCAGGACGCCGCCCCGGCCGCCGAGCCGCGAATCCGACAACAGCGCCATCGACGCGGCGACGATCATCCCGTCACACGAAAGCGGGATCAGCGCCGACGCCCAGGCACCCTCGCCATGCTGAAGCGCGAGCGTGTGCATGTGGGTGTGCGACACGACCGCGGCGATTCCCGCCAACAGCAGGACGCTGGCCGTCGTCGTCCGGCGGATCCACCGGTCTGCGGTAAAGGCTTGGGTGCGGTGAAACAGATCAGTCTGGAAAAGAACCGCCATCGCCGGTCACCGTGCCGCACCGAGTAGCAGGGCGTGGGAGAGGGCGAAGGGATGTGCTAGAGGTTCACCTCGGGCTCGGACACGCAGTTTGTACATGGGCGCCCGTTTCCGGGTACGACGAAACGTCACCCGAGCCCGGGCTTCCGCCAGTGCTGGGCATCTGCCTGGTGATCGGCTCCTTTCCCTCGGCGTTCGCTGGTTGGCGGGCGTGGAGCGCCCCTGGTGTTAGCTTGCGCGGCCGATGACACTGGTCATGGCGTTAGGGCTGTCTGCCCTCAGGGTCCGGGTCCGCGGATCGAAGGTAAGCGTGATCTCCTGGGCACGCAGGCAGCTGATCACATCCGTCTCGCAAAACTAGACACAGGCCAGGCTGAGCAATTATGTGAGCGCAGGCCCTGAGCAATAACGTGAGCGCCCACAGACGACGGCAGGATCGAGCAGACATGGCATCCTCACGGAGGCGATCGGCACTGCGTCCTTGTGTGGCGGTGCGGGATCCGTATCCGCGCATGCCGACCCCGACAGTCCAAGATCAACAGCAGGTTGCCTGCAGCCTGTTGGGCCTGCTCAACGGCCATGTCCACCCCAACACCCGAGGTCGTCGCTGGATCCGGCGAACGAGACCAGATCGCCCCGCTGGATTGGCTCCATACCGTCGCCGACCAGAACGTGCCGGAGGCGTCGGAGAGCGCCGCCAGCCCTGCCGCATGGATGGGCCGCACCTCGACCGACGACGCGCAGGATCCCACCCTGTCGCTGCCCCGACAGCTCGACTCCGTGCGAAGCCGGCTACCGGCAGGCTTCGTCATCGTCGCCAAGTTCTACGACGTCGAGTACCGTCCGCGCCAATGGAGAACTCGGCACTGAGGACACATTGGCTTTGGGTGCACTCGGACCCCGGATACCCCCCGAACGACCCATGGTCAGCCCCATGATCCGCTGCACGCGACGTGCTGGTTCGACCCGCCGCAGCCTTACCGCGCGGACCCTTCTAGGGGTGTCGGACAATTATCCGGTGGCGGATATTCTAGAGTGGATTACTGGCGATGTTCCGCTGATCACTGCCCGTGCAGGAACGCGACCAGCCCGGCGGCGAGCGCAGCCGCCACACGCTGGCGAAACGCCGCACTGGTCAGCCTCGCGGCGTCAGCGCTGTTGCGCATGTTCGCGCACTCGATGAACACCTTGGGCACCGCGGACAGGTTCAGCCCACCTAGATCGGTGCGGACGTCAAGACCGTCAGTGCCGAGATAATCCGAATACGGCTCGCCGGTGTTGGTGTGGTACGCGGCGCGGATGTCAAGACCGAGGCGGCGGGACGGTGCGATGATCTTGTCGGTGTAGCCAGGTACCAGTCCAGGCTCGATAACCTCGAAACCGGTGCCACCGGGGGGACCGCCGTCGGCGTGGATCGAGATGGCCGCATCGGCGTGTGCCCGGTTGCCGATCGCCGCCCGCTGCGTGATGCACGGCCCCGTGCCTGTGTCGTTATCGCGGGTCAGCACGACCCGGGCACCCTGCTTGCGCAGGATGGCCGCCAAGCGGCTCGCAACATCGAAACTGAAGGCATGCTCTGGATAGCCCGCGTCGGTCTCCGTGCCGGTCGTGTCACACGGCTTTTGTTCGGTGATCACGTTGACGAGCTGGTTGACGATGTCTGGGTGAGCCGCGTTGCCACCGTTGTGGCCGGGATCGATCGCGACCACATCTCCAGCGAGCGGCTGGTCCTGGGGCCGGGGTGATGGGCTTGCACTCGGGGTCACCCCAGAGGGTGCGGGCACAAGGGTGGGGCTCGCGGCCGGAGCAGCTTGCTGGGCCGGCCGAGCGGCGCTCGCCTGACCACCCGTTGTATGCCCGCCCGCTTGGCCGCTCCTTTGGCCGCTCGTTAGGCCGCCCGTTCGGTCGCAGGCGGAGGCCGTGACGGCAAGCAGCGCACAGGCAACCGCTGCGGCCAGCAGTTGCCTGATTGTGCGGCTCGTCCGCTCAGCGTGATTCATCTCGATCGGCTGGCAATGCTACCGGCAGCGGGGTGCCGACGGGCGCCCCGTCGAGGCCAGAAGTGGGCCCCGGCGGATGCCCCGCCGGGGCCAGAAATCCGACCCCGACGGGGCCGTGGGGTAATCAGCGATGCTTGGCTGGTTCCGCGTCGGCCGGGTTGCGTGGCGGTGGCGGCGGTTGCGGCCCAGTGGTCGCGTCCGCCTCTCGCTGCTCGTCGGGCCTGGACCATGCAGCGAGCCCGGCCGAGGCGTGGCCTGGCAACTCGCTGGTCGCCCAGCCCGCGAGCTCTGCGGCCGGGACCACAGTCGTAGCCGGCGGTGCAGGGACCACAGGCGTGGGCGCCGCAGCGGCGGGCCTGGGCGCGGCCGGCCCAGGCGTAGCCGACGGTCGGCCGCCGAGCACACCCGTGGCGTTGGCCGCCTCAGCGGCAGCAATCCCGGAGAAACCCCCACACATGGCCGACCCGGGCGGGGCGGCCGCCGCGGGGGCGGCATGCGTGGACAGCCCTGCCGCGATCACAGGCATCGACGCCGCTGCTGGGGTCACGGTGCTTGCGGGGCCTCGCGTCGGATCCTGCCACTGGTCCCCGACGCCTGGCTCGCCACGCTGCGCGTTGGCGGCGGTTTCGCCCAGGTCAGGTGGGCAGGCCGACGGCTCAGGGCCGATACCGCAGGGCGCCTGATAAGTAACGCTGCTCGCTGGTGTCCCGCTATCGGCCTGAGCCAGCCGTGACCCCGGCTCCCCGCCATATTGCCCGTCTGAGCCCCGGCGCGGCTCTCTACCGGGATCACCCGCGGGCTCGGTTACCGATTCTGTTACCGAGCCGGTTGCCGGGCCGCGGCGGGCGTCACCGTCGAGTAGCAAGGCCAATTGCTCCGCCTCGAGAGCGTCGACGCCGAAAACCACACGCGGCCGCCCCCGCGGGTCTTCCGGGGCGTAACCGACATAACTCGCTACTGGCTGGGAGAGCGCGCCGCCAAAGCCGTTCCTTGTCCGCCACCGCTCCCATGCCCATTCCAGCCGCGCGGCGGCACGCTGCGCGCGCGACACAAGCTCCGGATCGCGCATTACTGATCCTCCCCCCGAATGCTGTGACGCACCGCGTCACAGCAGGATTCCGGCAGGCGCGTGCCAGGACAGTCCGGCCGGCCTGACCCGTGGCCCGCGCCACATCTGCTAACCCGGGGGACCCCGAGTCCACCCGAGCGACACCCGCGATGGGCCGGATCCCCACACCGGCATGGCGTGCGGATGCCATGCACGCCGTCGCCTGAAGGGCTGGCCATGGAGAGTTCTCAGCCCTGCGAACGACAGCCGCGCGGACCAGTATGGCCGAGAGTACTGACTGTACACACTTGATTACAAAAAGTTTTCAGCTGTTTTTGGTGCTGTAAGTTTGTGCAGCCCACGGGACTTGTTGGCTACCGGTTGGCCTGGCGACTCCTCGCGCGGTCACGGACCGGCGACGAGCAGAATCGGGCGAGCGGAACCAACTGTGCGTGATCTGCGGTAGGAAGGCCGGACGGCTGGTTGAATGCCTGATTTGCGGGCCGACCTGCCTGCCAGCGGTGCTCGGGAGCAATGGGCGATCCGTCATGACGGGCGACGTGCGGATGCCCTGATGACCGATGTGGCAAGTGGCCGGATCGACCCCGGCAGTGTCTAAAGGAACCTTGGTCGTGCTGAGACCTTCAAGACCTCTGGCCCATTGACGGTACCCCCCAAAGCGGCACACCGGCCGCCGGGGCCGACCCCCTCTGTGTTCTTGTTACCGGCGCCGGGCGCGCAGAGCGCGTGCGGCCCGGTTCAACCCCCAAAGTCGGGCGTTTGGGACTGCGTGACCCTCACTCCGACCGCTGCTGCGGGATTCCCGCCAGCAGCGCGCGAACCTCGGTCTCCCGGTACCGGCGGTGACCCCCGAGCGTACGGATGGAGGTCAGCTTGCCGGCCTTCGCCCACCGCGTGACGGTCTTGGGGTCCACTCGGAACATCGTCGCGACCTCCGCCGGGGTGAGCAACGGCTCGGCCTCGGGTGTGCGTGCAGACATGTGTGCGGCCTCTCCTCCTGGACCGGTATTACGATCCTGCGGTCTTTGCTGTACTTACGCCCCATCTGGAGCTGTCGTGGATGCCCTGATATGGCCCACCGAGACCATATTGCCATCACCAGACGTGACGAGTCGACCACCTAGAGCAAAGTTTCTGTGTCAGCTTGTCCCGTTGCTCCGCTGATCACTGTCACCGTGCGTGATTCTAGCGACACGTATAGTCGCAACGCGGCGGATTCGGAAAAAAGCGAGGGCTCATGAATTGCTGCTCCATCAGTGGCACAGGTCGGGCACCGGGCGGCCAGTTCTTGTCTGCCCCTGCCGCCGCTTTGCGCCTAGCTTGCGAACTCTGCGTCGCGCAGCGCCCGCCACCTCGTCCGCAGGCGCTGGTACATGGCCAGGGCCAACTCAAGCTCGCCCGTCTCAAGCCCGGTGATCGCTGCGGCGACTTCGGCCACTGACTGGTCAGCTCGAAGTGCTTCGTCATCCATCAGGTAAACGAGTCCGCCGTAGTCGAGTTCGACGATCGCACGCGGATGGAACTCCTCCAGCCAGCGCCCGAGGTCTTCGATTTCCGTGACGGCCGCGGGCAGGGGGTTCCCGGACAGGGCGGCGGCGAGCGCGTCGGTGCCGCGACGCGCGGGGTCGGCCGCATGACGGGGTGCAGCGCCATGGCGCGGTGCCTCACCATGCCCGCGTGTAGCGCCGTGGCGCGGTGGTACTTCACTGCCCCGTGCGGTGTCTTCATGTCGGCGCTCGCCTGCGTGCCGACCCCCGGCGCGGCGCTGGACCGGACCTGGCGGAGCCGCACCGGGCGGAGCCGCACTGGGCGGACCTGAACCGGGCGGACCTGAACCGGCTGGAGCCGAACCGGGCGCAGCCGAACCGGGCGCAGCCGAACCGGGCGGAGCCGAACCTGCCACTGGCGCCGCTCCACCGGGCCAACGGTGGGCACCGCCCGCGGCAGTGCCTTGCGGCGGTGGGTCATCGCTGTATGGGCGTGATCCACGCGAGAGTCCGCGGCGCACAGCGCCGAGCGCTCGCGCGACACGCCGGCGTGCCTGGACCATCGTGGTCACGTAGGTCAGTGTGCGAGTCGCCTCGGCCGTGGCGGGTCCGGCGTCGCTGGCCGCTCTGCCGTCGAGTACGAGCCACCGCTCCGGCGGGCCGAACGGCACGAACCAGGCCAGCGGCACATGCCAGGTGGCAGTCAGAATATGGGTGCGTATGGATGGACTGCGCGAGTGCCAGCGCGCGAAATCGGCCGCCGCCAGGTCGGCAACCTGGCGGGGCACAAAGTTGTCGGCCAGCGCTTCGGGCAGGGTGGCCCGAAGCCGGCCTAGCGCCAGCCATGACCGCAGGCGAGTCTGCCAGGGAGAGATATAGATGATGCCCTCCGCCTGGCGCACGTACGCGTGCTCGCTCTCACGCACCGGCGCGATGATCGGCGGCACTGCGATCAGCCGCCGCACCGCCTCCTCGTGTTCGGTCACCACGGCATGGACCCCGCGGGGGCGGCACGTGGATGCGGCATATTCGGCCCAGCGTGACCGGTCGGGCTCACCGAATGCGATCAGCGGCTCATAGACGCGAAGGTACGCGGCGTAGGGCAGCACCACCGAATCGTGACACGCCTTGGCATCGTGATGCGCGCATGGCACATAACGAGATCGTCACCTAAACCGACAGATTGCGGATTGGGGTCACAAAACGCTCGGGAGGGGTACGGGTCAGGACGCTAGACGCCGCGCTGCCACGTGGCCGCCCGCACGCCGCAATAGTCTTGAGCAAGAATCCCGCGCCAACGACGGCCCGGGACGAAACCAGGAGAGTCACCACCGTGACAATCGTGTTCGCACCCCCCCAAAAGGGCACCGGTGTCTCTATCAGCTCGGGACACGAACAGGTCGCATTCTGTCAGGACATGCGGAGCGGGCTCAAGGCGATCATCGCTATCTACTCGACCGCGCTAGGCCCGGCGCTCGGCGGTACCAGGTTCTACCCCTACGACGACGAGGACGATGCGCTCGCCGACGTACTCAACCTCGCGAAGGCAATGGCGTACAAGAATGCCGTGGCCGACCTCGATCACGGCGGTGGCAAGGCCGTGATCATAGGCGATCCTCACCGCGATAAGTCCGAGCCGCTGCTGCGCGCGTATGGCAGGTTTATCACGTCCCTCGGCGGTCGCTACGTCACCGCCTGCGATGTTGGGACCTACAGCGAGGACATGGACATCATCGCCCGCGAGTGCCCGCACGTCACCGGCCGCACCGTTTCGCATGGCGGCGCCGGCGACTCATCGGTGCTGACCGCGTTCGGCGTGTTCGAGGGCATGCGAGCCGCAGCGGAGCATGCGTGGGGAAACACCTCGCTGCGAGGCCGCCGAGTGGCCGTGGAAGGAGTCGGCAAGGTGGGCCGCCGGCTAGTCGATCATCTCGCTCAAGCAGGAGCGCAGGTAGTGATCTGCGACGTCAGCGAGCAGGCCATCGAGCGGGTCAGGGAACAACACCCCGGCGTCGAGGTGGCCATGGACCGATCAGCGCTGATCCGCGAGCCAGCCGACATCTACTCGCCGTGTGCGCTCGGCGGTGCCCTTGACGATGCGACGGTCACGGCGCTGACGGCGAAGGTCGTATGCGGTGGCGCGAACAACCAGCTGGCGCATCCTGGCGTGGAGAAGCAGCTGGCCGACCGCGGCGTTCTTTACGCACCGGATTATGTGGTCAACGCGGGCGGCGTGATACAGGTCGCGGACGAGCTCAAGGGCTTCAATTTTGATCGGGCCAAGGCCAAAGCGAGCAAGATCTTCGCCACGACCAGCAAGATTCTTGCGATCGCCGACGAGGAGGGCGTACCTCCCGCGGCTGCCGCGGACAGGCTCGCCGAGCAGCGGATTTCGGCGGTTGGCCGGCGGCGCGGCATCTGGCTGCAATCGTGAGCGTCACCCTGAGCGTGCCGCGGCCGCGGCCGCGGCCGTGTCCACGGCCGGGAGCGTGACCGTGGTTGACAGCGCTGCGCACGGCTCTTCGCCGTGCGCATAACCCCGGCAGCTTTGCGCCCCGTCGATGAGGCTGCGTAGGCGTGCACGCCGCAAAGCAGGTACGGTAATAACTGTACGGAAGCTGACACGCGCCATCTCCCTGCGGGGGGAGAGTCGGCGGGTCGGTTCGTCGTGCTGTTCGCCCGCAAGCATCTACCAGCACAATTGCAAATGAGGCAGGGGCCTACGTGGGCCCCGACGTTCGAGGGGGTCGAGCCAATGGGGCGCGGCCGAGCCAAGGCCAAGCAGGTGAAGGTCGCTCGCCAGCTGAAGTACAACAGCGGCGGCACGGACCTGGATCGGCTGCGGGCGGAACTGGGCGTGAGTTCAGACCAGCGCGATGACGGCGATGAGGACTCCTACGAGGAACTCGCGGACCGTTACGCCGACGAGGGCAACGAGGACGACGCGGACTAGGACCACGTAGCCGAGCGGAGATGGCGCCGGCCCAGCCGGCGAGCTTGGGTGCGGCAGGAGGGTCGGCCGAGTCTGTCCGCCAGCACACCGTGCTTCGTCAGCCCGAATATGATCCCGTCAGGCGCGCGCCGCCGCAGCCAGGCACGATCTGTCCGGCTACCCACGCTTGAATGTGCTGCTGGGCAAGGAGTTCAAGGGCGTGGTCGGCGGCATCAGCCGCTAGCACAGCCGCCATTCCAACGCCGAGATTGAATACCTGCTCCATTTCCTCGCTCTGGACGCCATTCCTGATGCCGCCGTAGCCGGCCAGCAGGCCAAAGATCGGCGGTGGGCACCACGTGCGCCGGTCGATGACCGCGTCAGCGTCGGCTGGCAGCACCCTCGCCAGGTTGGCGGCGATTCCGCCCCCCGTGATGTGGGCGAACGCGTGCACATCGGCTGAGCGCGCAAGCGCGAGGCATGCGGGCACGTAGATGCGCGATGGAGCCAGCAGCTCACGGCCGATCGGCCGATCGAGTTCGGGCGGCTCGTGATCAAGCTCCCGGCGTGACCTGGCGAGAATGTCGCGCACGAGCGAGAACCCGTTGGCGTGCAGCCCGGAGGAGGCCATAGCGATCACGGTGTCACCGTGGCGGACCCGGTCAGCGCCAAGCAGTTCGTGGGCTTCCACAACGCCCGTGGCCGCGCCCGCGATGTCAAAGTCCGCTGGCCCGAGGTGACCAGGATGTTCTGCCGTCTCGCCACCCACGAGAGCACATCCCGCTAGCACGCATCCCGCTGCGATTCCCTCGACCACCGTCGCTACCCGCGCGGGGATGATCTTTCCGAACACCAGGTAGTCGGTCATGAACAGCGGTTCAGCACCGCATACCACAAGGTCGTCGGCGACCATCGCGACCAGGTCGATGCCGACTGTGTCAAATACGCCGAGCCGAGCCGCGATCATCACCTTTGTGCCGACGCCGTCGGTGGACGTGGCCAGCAAGGGCCGCCGGTAACCCGTCAGCTTGCTCGCATCGAACAGCCCCGCGAAGCCGCCGATGCCGCCGATCACCTCGGGCCGTGCCGTGCGGCCGACGGCCGCCCGCATCAACTCGACAGCACGGTCCGCGGCGTCGGTATTCACTCCAGCGGCGGCATAGGTGGCTCCCGTGGCGGCATAGGTGGCTCCCGTGGCGGCATAGGTGGCTCCCGTGGCGGCGTCGTCGGCACTCTCAGCGCCGTTGTCAGCGGCACCGCCTGAGGTCACCTGACCTCCTCGAGCACGTGCTTGCCGCGGTCGGCTTCCGCTACCGATAGCGGGTACCTGCCGTCGAAGCACGCGTGGCACAGCCGTTCGGCAGGCAGGGTGGTCGCCGCGATGAGGGTCTCGAGCGAGACGTAGCCGAGCGAGTCGGCACCGATCGACGTGCGTATCTCCGGTATGCCCAGGTTCCCCGCGATGAGCTCGGCTCGGCTCGCGAAGTCGATTCCGTAAAAGCACGGCCACGACACTGGCGGGCTGGAGATGCGAACGTGCACCTCGGTGGCACCGGCCTCGCGGAGCATCGCGACGATGGCCCGCTGTGTGTTCCCCCGTACGATCGTATCGTCCACGACCACCAGCCTCTTGTCGGCGATCGCGTCGCGCAGCGGGTTCAGCTTGAGCCTGATGCCCAGTTGGCGGATCGTCTGGCTCGGCTGGATGAAGGTGCGCCCGACATAGGAGTTCTTTACCAATCCCTGGCCATAGGGAATGCCACTCGCTTCCGCATAGCCGATCGCCGCCGGGGTGCCCGAGTCGGGGACCGGGATCACAAGGTCGGCGTCGGCCGGGTGCTCGTGGGCGAGCCGCCGCCCAATCTCGAGCCGGGTCGCGTGCACACCCCGCCCGGCGATCGTCGTGTCCGGCCTGGCCAGGTAGACGTATTCGAACAGGCACCCTTTGGGATCGGCGGGCGCGAAGCGCCGGGACCGGACCCCGGCCTCATCGACTGCGATCAATTCGCCGGGCTCGATCTCGCGCACGAGTGCCGCACCCACGATGTCGAGGGCGGCGGTCTCACTGGCGATCACCCAGCCGCGGGCCAGCCGGCCGAGGACAAGCGGCCGGAAACCTTGGGGATCGCGCGCCCCGTACAGGGTCTGTTCGTCCATGAACACCAGGGAGTAGGCGCCGCGCACCAGCGGCAGAACCGACGCAGCGGCATCGGCCAGGCTGCCGCGCCTGCTGGCGAACAGGGCCGTCAGCACATCGGTATCCGAGGTGCTGGCCAGGGCATCCCTCCCACCGGGACCCTCGTCAAGCATCGCGGCTAGCTCAAGGGTGTTCGTCAGGTTGCCGTTGTGCCCGAGCGCTAGCCCGCGGCCGCCAGTGAACCGGAACGTTGGCTGGGCGTTCGCCCACACCGACGACCCGGTCGTCGAGTACCTGCAATGCCCAATCGCTATATGACCGCGCAGCGTGTTCAGCACGGACTCGTCGAACACCTGTGGGACGAGGCCCATGTCCTTGTACACGACGATCCTGGCGCCGTCGCTGACCGCGATGCCCGCCGACTCCTGGCCGCGGTGCTGCAGCGCATACAGCCCGAAGTAGGTGAGCTTGCTGACCTCTTCGCCTGGCGACCACACCCCAAAGACTCCGCACGCTTCGCGGGGCGGGCTGTCGCCGCCAAAAGCGTAGGCAGAGCCACCGAAGTCACTGGTCAGACGGCCACGGGGTTCGGCCACGTGGCCAGTGTAGCGGCGACTCAGTAGCTGACGGGCAGATGCGGCGCCAAGTCCGCGCGCGGTCCGCTCGCCCGGATCTGGCCCTGACCCACCCCATCCCGCCACGCCAGCCGGCCGGTAGCGAGCCGCAGCCAGGTCACAGGATCGGTCTCGACCACATTTGCTGGCGTGCCCCGGGTGTGCGATGGGCCTGCCATGCACTGCACCGCGCCATAGGGCGGCACTCTGACCTCCACCGCACGTCCGGGAGCCGCCGCGGAAAGCTGGTCAAGCAGGTACCTGACGGCGATCGCGGCAGCGGACGGGTTCGGGCGGACACCGACGTCGAGTGCCCCGAGCGCGGCATTCACGCATGCCGCCTGTAGTTCTCGCACGTTCTTGGGCCCGGGATCGGGGGCTTGCGGATGTGCGCCGTGGGGAAGGTCTGCCAGCTGAGCCTGAAGCGCGGCGCGTGCACGCTCGGCTGATGGGCGTCGTGAGGGCACGCAGCGGAAGGTACACGAGCCACCCGGGAGGGCCCTAGCCTCGATACAAGCCCTCCGAGATAAATGCGTTGGTAATTTATCCACCAGTCTCTTGCCAGCGAACGCACTTCGTATGTAGGCGTTCGGTATGCCGGGACAGCGGCGGGCGTTCCGAGGGCAGATCGCGGCGAACTGGGCACACCGGGTACGTCGCGCGCACGGCGCCGTCGGCTTGGCGGGACTGGTGGTGCTCGCGGTGCTTACGTTGCTCACAGTGCTCGCGGTGGCTGGGACGGTCGAGTTCGTCTTCCTGACCGGCGACGGGCCAGAACGTCACCCCCGGCCGCTATCCACCAGCTTGGCGAGCCAGCAGCTCGCCGGACTCGCCGTCCTGGGTCCCGCTAACGGCTCACCGCATCGCCTGCTCGCCCTGTCGGGCCAGGCCCTGGCGTTCATCAAGGGGGGCAGCGGCACCTCGGTGCTGCCGAGCGAGCAGTGGCAGGCCGACCAGATGACCGACGGCAGCTACATCCTCGTTTATGTGCCCAACGCCACATGCCTGAACGCCGCACGATCGGCGGGAGGTGCGTCCCCGGGGTCGCCAAGCCTGTCGTTAAAGGCCTGCAACCTGCGGCTCGCGCAGCGGTGGAGCCACCCATATCTGGGCAAGGACGCCGTCGGGCGCGATTACTGGCAGCTGCGCAGCAACGCCCTTGGCCTGTGCCTGTCTGCCGGAACCCCTTGGCGAGATGGGACACCCGCCAGGCTGGCGCCGTGCGGACCCTCGCATGCCTGGCCGCAGCTCGTCGAGTTCTGGTCCGCCTACTGAGTCAGGTCTCGTCAGGGGTCGTCAGGTCTCGTCGAACAGCGCGGGCAGCGTGCGCTCGTGCGCCGCGGCAAGCTCCGCAAGAGGCACAGCCAAGCAATCCTCGATATCCAGGCTCTCCCCGCCCACGGCGCCGAGGACCGTGGCCGGGACGCCGTGGTCGGCGCACATCCGGTCGAACGAGGCATCCCCGCCGGGAGTGACGGCCACCACCGCCCGTGCCGCAGACTCGCTGAACAAGAACACGAACGGATCCCCGGGCAGGCGCACCCGGCAGCCCAGCCCGCCGCGCAGGCACGATTCGGCGAGCCCTACCGCCAGCCCTCCGTCGGACAGGTCGTGCGCCGCATCAAGGACCCGAACGGCGGCCGCGGACGCGAGCAGCCCGGCCAGCCGCCGCTCAGCTTCCAGGTTCACCTGGGGCGGGCGTCCCCCCAGATGCCCATGCACGACGTGCGCCCAGGCGGAGCCGCCGAACTCGGCACGCGTCTCGCCTAGCAGCACGATGCTCGCGCCGGGCACGGCAAAGCCGATGGGCACCCGGTTACGGACGTCGTCGTGGATTCCGAGTACCCCCACCACCGGGGTCGGGTGGATGGCGGCGTTCTCGGTTTGGTTGTAGAAGCTCACGTTGCCGCCGGTTATGGGTACGTTGAGCGCCGCGCAGGCGTCGCCGAGACCACGTACCGCCTCCCCGAACTGCCACATCACCGCCGGTTGCTCGGGCGACCCGAAGTTGAGGCAGTTGGTGACCGCGAGCGGGCGCGCGCCGGTGGCGGCCACGTTCCTGTAGGCCTCCGCGACCGCGAGCTGTGCCCCGGCGTAGGGGTCGAGACGTGTGTGGCGGCCATTGCCGTCGGTGGCAAGCGCCACGCCGAGGCAGGTGCCCTCATCGATGCGCAGCACACCCGCGTCATCGGGCGTCGCGAGCACCGTGTTGCCGCGCACATAACGGTCGTACTGCCCGGTGACCCAGGTCTTGGCGGCCAGGTCGGGATGGGCGAGCAGGCCGAGCAGGGTGTCGCGCAGCGCGGCGCCGCCGCGGGGCCGGGGCAGTGCCGCCGGGTCGTCCGCGTGCAGAGCGTCCTGGCCCATCGGCCGCTCGGCGGGCCGCTCGTACACCGGGCCCTCGTCCGCCGCGGTGGCGGGCGGGATGTCCACGACCACTTCGCCCCGCCAGGTCATCACGAGCCGACCCGTCCCGGTCACCTCGCCGATCACGACGGCAGGCACGTCCCACTTCGCGCATATCCGCATGAACTGCCCGACCGAGCCCGGCCGCGTGACCGCCATCATGCGTTCCTGCGACTCGCTCATCAAGATCTCAGCAGGGCCGAGTGCAGGATCCCGAAGCGGCACCGCGTCGAGTTCCACCCGCATCCCCCCGGACCCTGCCGCGGCGAGTTCGGTTGTCGCGCAAGAGACCCCGGCTGCGCCGAGATCCTGGATTCCTGTCACGATCCCGGCCGCGAACAATTCCAGGCAGCACTCAACGAGCAGTTTTTCCATGAACGGGTCACCGACCTGGACGCTCGGCCGTTTCGCACCGCTTCCAGAACCGCCGTCGGCGAACGTGGCGCTGGCCAGAACCGATGCGCCGCCGATGCCGTCCGGTCCGGTTCGCGCGCCCAACAAGATCACCTTATTGCCGGGACCCGACGCTGCGGCGAGCTTCAGGTCCTCGTGCCGCATCACGCCGACGCAGAGCACGTTGACCAGCGGGTTGCCGCTGTAGCAGGCGTCGAACGCGAGCTCGCCGCCGATGTTGGGCAGGCCAAGGCAATTGCCGTAAAAGGAGATCCCGCTTACCACTCCCGGCAGCACCCGGCGAGTGTCCGCCGCGTCCGCCGGGCCGAACCGCAGCGCGTCCATCACCGCCACCGGCCGTGCGCCCATCGCGAGGATGTCACGCACGATGCCGCCCACGCCGGTCGCTGCTCCCTGGAAGGGCTCAACGTAGGAGGGATGGTTGTGTGACTCGATCTTGAAGGTGACCGCGCATCCCTGGCCTACGTCGACAACGCCCGCGTTCTGCCCGATCCCGGCGAGCAGCGCCGGGGCGGGCGGCATCGCCGCGGCAAGCCGCCGCAGGTGCACCTTCGACGACTTGTACGAGCAGTGCTCGCTCCACATCACCGAGTAGATCGCCAGCTCAGCGTCGGTTGGACGGCGGCCGAGGACGGCACGGATGCGCGCGTACTCGCCGTCCGCAAGCCCGAGTTCCGAATATGGTTGCGGCCGGCCGGGCGAGGACGCCGCCTCCTCGACCGTGTCCTGGCCGATCCCCGTGGCCGGGTGGGGTGCTCTCACCGCACTGCCGTCACGAGCACGAATGCGGCCGCTCACGCGCTCACCAGGCCGGGCGCGACGGCGGAAACAAGCGACGTGAAGAACCCAAGGCCGTCGCTTCCCGGGCCGGTCAGCGGGTCAATGGCATGCTCCGGATGTGGCATCAGGCCGACCACGTTGCCGCCGGGGCTGGCAATGCCGGCGATCCCGGCAGCGGAGCCGTTCGGATCAATGTCGATGTAACGCGCGATCACCAGCTCCGCGCCCACCAGGTCCCGCAACGTCCCCGCGTCCGCCACGTACGCTCCCTCACCGCTCTTCAGCGGGATCGTAATCTCCTGGCCGGGTGGGTAGTTGTGCGTCCAGACCGTACGCGAGCTCTCGATCCGCAGCCGCTGATCGCGGTTGATGAAATGCAGTCGAGCGTTGCGGGTGAGCGCACCAGGCAGCAGGTGCGCCTCGCAGAGGATCTGGAAGCCGTTGCAGATCCCGAGCACCGGCAGGCCGGCCCGCGCGGCTGGCACCAGTTCCGACATGATCGGCGCGAAGCGGGCGATCGCGCCGCAGCGCAGGTAATCGCCGTATGAGAAGCCGCCGGGCAAGATGACGGCATCCGCGCCCTTCAGGTCGCGGTCGGCGTGCCATAGCCGGACCGGCTGCGCACCGGCGCGGCGGGCGGCACGAACAGCATCCCCGTCGTCCAGCGAGCCCGGGAAGGTGACGACTCCGACTCGCGGACGCGGCGCCGACCGCCCCCTCGGCAAATTCCGCACAGCCGAAGGCTACCGGCTCCGTTAATTGAGCGGTGCCCGCGCAGCTAGACCTGCGACCTGCGGTACCCGTCAGCCGACGTCACGCAGCTCACGGTCGGACAGGTCGACAAGTGGCGCATCGCGCCGCCATGCGACCCGTTTGCGCATCGACACCACGGTGCCGCGGCCGGGGCCGCTCTGCAGCGTGACGTCGTCAACCAGCGCCCGCATGATCTGCAGCCCGCGCCCGGACTCCGGCAGCCGGGCGATCGTCTGATCCTCGGGCCGCCGCGCCGGCGGCATGGGACCGCACACCCGTCCTGACGCCAGGCTGACGTGGCGCGGTGCGCGCGGTTCCGCTTTGCGAGCGGAATCGCCGCCCAGGGCGAGATCTTTGGCCCGCGCCGTAACGCCGGATCGCGGCCGCTCGGACGCACGCACCGCCATATGACTCTCGGCGCGCGGGTTCGCCCCGGCGCGCGGGCTTGCGCCGGCGCGCGGGCTTGTCCCGCTGCGGCGCGCGCCCATGCCGAGACCGGAATCCACGACTTCTACCAGACAGCCACTCCGTCCGACGCTCGCCACGACCTCGTATCGCCGGGTCGGGCCGCTATGCCGGAGCACGTTCGTGCATGCCTCAGTTACCGCGACGAGAATGTCGCCGATGCAGTCGTCCACCACTCCGAGGTTACGCAGCGTGTCCCCAAGAACGCGGCGCATCACAGGTACGCTGACCGCCTCACACGGAAACGCGAGGCAGAACTTGACGTTCACGGTCGGCTCCTCAGTACTGGTCACGGGGAGGCGCCCCCGCCGCAGCGCCCTCCGCTATCACCAGTCAACCTCGTCACATTGTGAAAAGCTTCCCAAGACACGCCGCTGATAATCGTGAACTTTCAGTGTTCTCCAGACAGAAAGCACATGCGGTCGCCAGTCTGCACGCCAACAGAAAGCGTGGCGGGTCGCGTACGGACCATCACTGCGCATGCAGCGAATACTCCTCGATGACGGGGTTGGCGAGCAATTCGCAGGCCAGCTTGCCGATCTCGGCCAGCGCCACCTCGTCCGCCGGACCGCTGATCTCGATCTCAAACCGCTTGCCCTGCCGGACCGAACCGACTTTCCCGAATCCGAGGCGGCGGCACGCACTCGCGATTGCCTCACCTTGCGGATCGTGTATCTCAGGTTTCAGCATCACGTCGACAATCACGCGTGCCACATGTCCTCCTTGTGTTCCTGTCTGTGTCCCGTGACCCATACTGCCGCCGGCTTCTGCCACGTGCCAAAACGCGGTCGGGAGGCAGTACCCTCGATGCCACATTGCGGGTGCCGCACTCACTAGTGCTGGCGAGGGGCGCGGCCCTCCGCAATCCCCGCGGGTAGCCTTGCGTGGTTACGCCCGATCCGGGGATATCTGTCACCATGACGTCTGTGAGACCTACGCTCTAACTCCTACCGAGGTCCCACAGAGCCGCACTCCGTCCGCGCGACGTCACATCGGAACGCGGACGGCCGACTGGCCTGTCGCGGCGATCCCGTGACGCGGCCCCAACAACGCAAGGAGTGGCACGTGACCGTCGATATAGACGGTGCGGCCGCCGCCGCACCCAACGCCGCTGGCCTCGACGGGCTGGGCGGGTCTCCGCGGGAACTCGTCCAGCTGCTGACACCTGAGGGCGAACGGGTCGAGCATCCGAGCTATCCACTCGAGATCTCGCCGGAAGAAGTACGCGCGCTCTACCGCGACCTGGTTCTTGTGCGCCGCATCGACACGGAGGCGGTCGCCTTGCAGCGCCAGGGCGAGCTCGGTATCTGGGCGTCGCTGCTCGGGCAGGAGGCCGCACAGATCGGTTCCGCTCGTGCGCTCCGCCCGCGCGACATGGTGTTCCCCACCTACCGGGAGCACGGCGTGGCATGGTGCCGCGGGCTGGACCCGATGAAGCTGTTTGAGCTTTTCCGTGGCGTCAGCCACGGTGGCTGGGACCCGGCCGAGCACCACTTCGGCCTCTACTCGATCGTGATCGGCAGCCAGACGCTGCACGCCACCGGCTATGCCATGGGGATACAGCGCGACGGCGCCACCGGCGAGGATGGCGAGGCCACGATCGTGTACTTCGGCGACGGGGCTACCAGCCAGGGGGATGTCAACGAATCCTTCATCTGGGCGTCAGTGTTCAACGCTCCCGTCGTGTTCTTCTGCCAGAACAACCAGTGGGCGATATCCGAACCACTGGAAAAGCAGAGCCGTATACCCCTCTACCAGCGTGCACTCGGCTTCGGGTTCCCTGGGACACGCGTGGACGGCAACGACGTGCTCGCCTGCCTGGCGGTCACACGTACCGCGCTTCAGGCGGCGCGGGAAGGCCAGGGTCCCACGTTGATCGAGGCTTACACGTACCGGATGGGGGCACACACGACATCGGATGACCCCACCCGCTATCGCCTCGCGACCGAACTCGAGGCCTGGAAGCTGAGGGACCCGATCGAGCGCGTGAAGGCTTACCTGGCCCGCGGGGACCTGGGCGACTCGACGTTCTTCGAAGAGATCGACGCCGAAGCCAAGGACCTCGGTGCGCAGGTGCGGAAGGCCTGCCTGGCGATGTCCGACCCCGAGCCATCGCAGATCTTCGACAACGTCTATGCGACCCATCACCCGCTGATCGAGGCCGAACGTGAACAGTTCGCCGCCTACCTCGGTTCCTTCGAGGACCAGGAGGGCGAACGATGACGACGCTAGCGCTAGCCAAGGCACTAAACGAGGGTCTGCGCCGGGCGCTCGAGCGCGATCCGAAGGTGCTCATCATGGGCGAGGACGTCGGCAAGCTCGGCGGTGTCTTCCGGGTTACCGACGGCCTGCAGAAGGACTTTGGCGAAAACCGTGTCATCGACACCCCGCTCGCCGAGTCCGGCATAATCGGCACGGCGATCGGCCTGGCGCTTCGCGGCTACCGGCCGGTGTGCGAGATCCAGTTCGACGGCTTCGTGTTCCCCGCGGCCAACCAGATCATCACCCAGCTCGCCAGGATGCGGCTCCGCTCGCTCGGACACGTCGCTCTTCCTGTGGTCGTGCGGATCCCCTGTGGTGGCGGTATTGGCGCGGTCGAGCACCACAGCGAGTCGCCGGAAGCCTACTTCGCCCACACGGCCGGGCTGCGCGTGGTGGCCTGTGCGGACGCATCCGACGCCTACACGATGATTCAGCAGGCGATCGCGTGTCCCGACCCGGTCATCTTCTTTGAGCCCAAACGCCGTTACTGGGATCGCGCCGACGTGGATGTCTCGGTCGACCCGGACGAGGGCTATCCGTTCGACCGGGCGAAGGTTGTCATGGAGGGCGCCGACCTCACGCTGGTCGCGTACGGGCCGATGGTCAAGGCAAGCATCGAGGCGGCGACGGCGGCGCAGGAGGATGGCCGCAGCGTCGAGGTAATTGATCTCCGTTCGCTGTCGCCCTTCGACGTGGAGACGGTCAGCGACTCGGTCCGGCGCACCGGCCGGTGCGTGGTCGCGCACGAGGCGCCGGTCTTCGCGGGCCTGGGTGCAGAGATCGCGGCCCGCGTAACGGAGCAGTGCTTCTATCACCTCGAGGCACCGGTGCTGCGGGTGGGCGGGTTCTCCACGCCGTACCCGCCCTCCCGGCTCGAGGAGCATTACCTTCCGGACCTCGACCGGATCCTTGACGCCGTCGACCGCACGTTCGGGTATTGAGAGGGTCGCATGAGCGAGCTGAAGCAGTTCAGGCTGCCGGACGTCGGCGAGGGCCTGACCGAAGCGGACATAGTCAAGTGGCACGTCCAGCCGGGCGACACGGTCGAGGTGAACCAGACCATCGTGGACATCGAGACCGCGAAGGCGATGGTCGAGCTTCCATGCCCGTTCGACGGGGTCGTGGCCGATCTCCTGGTGCCCGAGGGACAGACGGTCGACGTCGGGACGCCGATCATCGCGATCGATACGTCCGGTGGCGCTGGCCAGGCGCCCGCGGCCGAATCGGATACCGAACGGCTGCCGCAGCCTTCACCGGCCACACCGGCCGGCACTGACACGGCGGCCGACCTCGCGGAGGATCTGGTGCCGCGACCACCTGCCGAAGGCGCCGTCGAGCCCGGTGTGCACGGCAGCCCCGCGCCGGCGCAGGAGCGCCAGCCCGTGCTGGTGGGCTACGGGGTCAAGTTGGGCAGTGCCAAACGCCGGCCGCGCAAGGCGCCTGGCGGGCCCGCTGCGGTCGCGCAGCCAGCGGGAACACATACACCGCCAGCCACACAGGCCACGCCAGCCGCGCCAGCCGAGCGGGCTGACGTGACCGTGCTGGCTAAGCCTCCGGTGCGGAAGCTGGCCAGGGAACTCGGCGTTGATCTTGCCACGATCAACGGTACCGGGCCTGGCGGCTCGGTTACCCGCGCCGATGTCCAGGAAGCCGCCGACAAAAGCCAGGCCGGGGCCGACGTGGGTGAGGCCACCGCCGCCGCGAGCCTGCCCGGGAGCGGGTGGCCCACGGTGGCAACGGGCCGCCGCGAAGAGCGCCTCCCCGTCCGCGGCGTGCGGAAGCACACGGCGGCTGCCGTCGCGTCAAGCGCGTTCACCGCCCCGCACGTCACCGAATTCCTCCAGGTCGACATGACCGCAACGATGGACGCCGCGCTGCGGGTCCGCGACCTCCCGGAGTTCGCGGATCAACGAGTATCACCGCTGGTCTTTGTGGCCAAGGCCCTCATTCTTGCCGTCGCTCGGCACCCGATGATCAATTCGTCCTGGGACGAAGCGGGACCGGAGATCGTCGTCAAGCGATACGTCAACCTGGGCGTCGCGGCAGCCACCGAGCGCGGCTTGCTGGTGCCGAACATCAAGGATGCGCACACGCTGGCCCTTCCGGCGCTAGCTCGCGCGCTCTCCGACCTGACCCAGGCCGCGCGGGCGGCCAAGACAAGCCCGGCGGACCTGCAGGGTGGCACGATCACGATCACCAATGTCGGCGTCTTCGGGGTCGACTCCGGCACCCCGATCCTCACCCCCGGCGAGGCGGCGATACTTGCGTTCGGCCAGGTCAGAGACATGGCTTGGGTACACAATGGCGAGCTTGCGGTGCGCCAGGTCGGCACGCTCGCGCTGTCCTTTGATCACCGGATCGTGGATGGCGACCTCGGCTCGGCCGTGCTGCGCGACGTCGCGGCGATGCTGGAAGATCCGGTACGGATGATCGCCTGGGCCTGAGCAGCGAGGGTGGCCCGCCGCAGATCGTCGCCCGCGGGAATGGCCCATGCGCCGCGCCGTTCGCGTGGTCAAGTCCGGGTATCGTGCGGAGCACGGGATGTGTCGGGCCGTCCGCTGGGAGCTGACCATGGCCAATCAGCTAGCTGTCGGTACCTCCGGTAAGCCGGGTTCGGGCCGAGCTGAGGAGATCCTGGCCGAAGCGCGGAAAGCGCTGTTCGTCATGGCCGGTTTCATCGCGGTGATCTGGGCCCTGCAGATCGCGAACTGGACCGACAGCTACGGGTTCGACACGCACTACGGGATCATCCCGCGTGACCTGCTCCGGCTGCCTGACATCTTCGTAGCGCCCTTCCTGCACTTCAGCTGGAGCCACATCGAAGCCAACTCGGGGCCGCTGTTCATTTTTGGCTTCCTCGCCGCATACCGGGGGGTGTGGAGGTTCGTCGGTGTGACCGTGCTCATCGCCATCACCAGCGGCCTGGCCGTCTGGTTCTTCGCCAGCGAACACAGCGTGACGGTCGGTGCCAGCGGCCTGATCTTCGGCTACTTCGGATACGTCGTCGCGCGCGGCCTGATCGACCGCAATCTCATCGACGCCCTGATCGGCGTGGTGATGGCGCTCTCGTTCGCCTACATGCTGACCGTTGCCGTGCCAGGTGCGCCGCATGTCAGCTGGCTTGGCCATCTCGGCGGGCTGATTGGCGGCCTGGCCGCGGGCTGGCTGTTCCGCGCCAAAAAAGGAAAGGCGCAGCCAAAGCCCAAGGGCGGTCCGGGCACCGGAAGCGGCAGTGCGACCAGGCCGCTGCCCGTTCCCACGGACAACCCGCGGGCTGAGCTCCACAAGGAACTCGGCGATCTAGGCCTCTAGGAAGGTCCCAATGCTTCGTCACGTGGTGCTATTCACCTGGATGCCGGAGGCGACGGAAGATCAGAAGCAAGCTGTCGTGGCCGAAGTACGCAAGCTACCCGGCCTCATCCCCGAAGTGCGCCGCTTTGAGTTGGGTCCGGACATGGGTGTCAACCTGGGGAACTTCAACTTCGCGCTCGTGGCCGACTTCGATGACCGTGATGGCTATGTGGCATACCGCGATCACCCGGCCCACCGGGCCGTCATCGACAGGCACATCACACCGATCGTCGCCCGCCGGGCGGCGGTCCAGTACGAGGTCGAGGGCCGGTAAGCCATGGCGCTCGGGCTCAGCGAGGAACACCAGGCGCTCGCCGCAACGGTGCGTAGCTGGGTCGGGCGCCACTGCCCTCGCGAGGTCATCCGGGCCGCTGCGGAGAGCCCTGACAGCGGCGCAGCGCATTACCGTGCCTCGCTCGCACCCGGCTTGGCCGCCCAGGGCCTGTTCGGGCTGCACGTGCCGAGTGACCATACGGGCCAGGGCTTCGGGCTGCTCGAACTCACGATCGCGCTCGAGGAACTCGGCTGGGCTCTTCTTCCCGGCACCTTTCTGCCCACCGTGTTCGCGAGTGCTGCGCTCAGCGCCGCCGACGCGCAGGGCAAGCTGCTGGCCGCCCTGGCCGACGGATCGCGCACCGGCGCGGTCGCCATGGCCGCCGGCCTCACGGGTCGCAGAGATGACCGCGGCGGCCTGATCGTCGATGGCTCGTCCGGGCCGGTGCTCGGCGGGGCTACCGCCGATGTGTTGATCCTGCCCGTGCGGACCAGCGAGGGCGAGGTGTGGGCCGCCGCCGACGCGACCCTCCTCAACATCACCGAACTCGGCAGCCTTGACCTCACCCGGCCACTCGCCCGCGTCACCGGCTCTGCCGCCGCGGTCCCTGCTGAACGGGTGCTCGGCAGGCTCGACCGGCCTGCCGTTACGGGTCTTGCGGCAACGCTGTTCGGTGCCGAGGCGGTCGGGATCGCGGGGTGGGCGTTACACAGCGCGGCGGAATACGCCAAGACCCGTAAGCAGTTCGGCAGGCCGATTGGCCAGTTCCAGGCGGTCAAGCACAGGTGTGCCCGCATGCTCACCATGGCGGAGCAGGCCGCGGCAGCCGTATGGGACGCTGCCCGTGCGCACTGCGATGAGAGAGCCACACCGCCGCAGCGCGAGCTAGCTGCGACCGCGGCAGCGGTCATCGCGCTTGATGCCGCCGTGTCATGCACACATGAGGCCATCCAGGTGTTCGGCGGGATCGGCTACACGTGGGAGCACGACGCCCATCTTTACTACCGCCGCGCGCTGTCACTTCGGGCGCTGCTTGGCCCGTCCGGAGTCTGGGCGGAGCGGGCCGGGCAGCTCGCGCTCGGCGGCGCCAGGCGGCCTCTCACCGTGGACATGGGGGAAGGGCAGGAGGCCCGTGGCCGGGTCCGCGCGGACCTCACTGGCATCGCCGCGACAGATCGCGCGCATCATGCCGAACGACTGGCGTTTGGTGGCTGGGTCATGCCGCATCTCCCCCGGCCGTGGGGTCGCGGCGCTGGGCCGCTCGAGCAGTTGATCATCGTCGAGGAGATGCAAGCCGCTGGGCTGCGTGCGCCGCAGCTCGGCATCGGCGCCTGGGTGGTGCCAGCACTGGTCCGGTACGGCACTCGCGAGCAGCAGGAACGCTTCCTGCCGCCGACGCTGCGAGGGGAGCTGACCTGGTGCCAGCTGTTCAGCGAGCCTGGCGCGGGCTCCGATCTGGCCGGGCTTTCGACGCGGGCCGAGCGTGTCGCGGATGGCTGGCGGATCACCGGCCAGAAGATCTGGACCTCGCTGGCCAGCCACGCGGACTGGGCGATTTGCATCGCTCGTACCGATCCCGCAGCTCCTCGGCACGATGGCATCAGCTACTTCCTCGTGCGGATGTCATCGCCCGGTGTCGAGGTGCGGCCACTGCGCGAGATGACCGGTGATGCCATCTTCAACCACGTCTTCCTCGACGGGGTACACGTGCCCGATGAGTGCTTGGTCGGCGAGCCGAACAAGGGCTGGAGGGTCGCGCGGACGACCCTGGCCAACGAGCGAGTGGCGCTGTCGGGCACCTGGGGATACGGGTCAGGGACCGCAGAACTGCTGGAACTCGCCGCCGCTCGCGCGGCCAGCGACCGTGCCGAGGCCGGCCCAGCTGACGGCCGCCCAGCTGACGACACAATCGCGGGCCCGCCCGCGTTACGCCCGGCGGACCTCGAGCAGCTCGGGCGTCTCGTCTGCGACGGCCACACATTGGATCTGCTCGGCTTGCGGGTGACGCTGAAGCGGCTGTCGGGAACCGAGCCGGGCGCGACCTCGAGCGTGCGCAAACTGCTCGCCATGCAGCACGCACAGCAGGTTGCGGACTTCTGCCTGGCCCTGCTCGGCCCGGATGGCGCGCTCGCCAGCGCAAAGCAAGCCGGAGGCGGGCTGAACAGCGGCTGGAGCGCGGGCGGCGAGGCGGACATCACGGGACATGCAGCGGGCGTTTACTGGTCTCGCCAGGTCCTTTTCACCAGGGCCCTGACAATCGGCGGCGGAACCACCGACATCCAGCTCAACATCATCGCCGAAAGGCTGCTTGGGCTGCCCCGCGACCCTGAGCCACCAGACGGTGTTCCTCCGCCTGCGCGCGTGTAGCGCCCTAGCATCGCGGCGCTGCTTCCCGGCAGCCGGCGGTCACGCCCGGTAACCTGACCCCACACGCCAGCGGTCGGAAGGGGTTCAATGGCGCACCGCGACGATGGCGGCCACGAGCGCTCCTTCCGTGCGCGTGCGCCCGAGCCGGGCCCGCAGGACGAGCCGGCCCCTCGGCCTGGCCACTATCCGCCGCCGACATCGCCACCACGGACACCGCGCCGCCGCGCGTCGGCTTCCCCCGCTCAGCGGCGCCTCATTGCCCGCATAACGGCCAGCAGGAAGGCTCGCCAGCAGCGCACCCTGCTCATTGCCGCCGGCTTGATGTCGGCGCTCGTGCTCGCGGTGTCCGGTGGGGCATGGGCGTTCACCGATTACGTCAACGGCAGGCTCGGCCGCATCGACGCGGGCACGGCGGGCGCACCGCCGAGTGGGCCGCTGAACATCCTCCTCGCTGGCGTAGACCGCCGGTCTGGGCTGACCCCGCGGCAGCAGGCCGAGCTGCATGTCGGGCGCGACATGAGCTTCAACTCGGACACGATGATGCTGATCCACCTCTCCACCAACCACACCAGGGTGACGGTGGTGAGCCTGCCGCGTGATTCGTGGGTGGATATCCGCGGTCACGGGATGAACAAGATCAATGCTGCTTATGGGCTTGGCGGGCCGAAGCTCGTCGTGGCGACCGTCCAAGAGGCGACCGGCCTGATCATAAATGACTACGTGGAAGTCAACTTCCTCGGCTTTGTCAAGGTCATCAACGCGCTCGGCGGGGTGGACGTTTGCCTGCCCGAGGCGGTCAACGACCCGTACAGCGGGCTCGATCTGAGCGCGGGTAAGCATCACGTCGATGGCATTACGGCGCTCAAGTTTGCCCGCGACCGTCACTCGTTTGCCAGTGAGGACCTGGCGCGAATCGACAACCAGCAGCGTATGCTCGCTTCCCTGCTCAACGAGGCGATCAGCGGCGGGACGCTTGCCAATCCCGTCCGGCTGTCGCACTTTCTGAGCAGCGCGCTCTCCGCGGTCAAGGTGGACCGCGACCTGAATGTGGCCGCCCTCGCCGACCAGATGCGCAACATCTCGCCGAGCAATGTGGAGTTCACCACGGTGCCGATCGAGAACAGTAACTACTGGACGCCCACCGGCCAGGCCGCGGTGCTGTGGGACACGAAGTCCGCGAGCCGGCTGTTCACGGCACTCAGCGATGACACACCACTCGTCAAGCCGGCGAAGAAGACGCCCAGCCGTCGCACGCCCGTTCTCGTTGACATCTACAACGGAACCCTGATCGGCGGTCTGTCCGCTTCCACCGGAACCCAGTTGTCCGAGCGCGGCTTTCACGTGCATGCCGGGCTGACGTGGCCCAGGCAGGACGTCGGGCAGACGACGATTCGGTACCCACCAGGCGACGGCATTGCGGCGCGGCAGGTCAGAAAGGTCCTTCCAGGTGCCACCCTGAAACAGCAACCAGGTCTGCACGGGATCAGAGTGGTACTCGGCGCGGTCGGCCATGACGTCGCCGCGCCGCCGTCCGCGACCTCAGCAGTGTCGGGACGGATCAATGCAAAGACTGCCGTCCAAAACGCGTGCCGCTGACCCGCCCGGACGCGCCGCCCCCGCCGGTCCGCCGCCGGGCGTGAAACACCGAGGTGTCCAGGTGCTCGTCCACCACCCGGATCACCAGCCACACCGGGTGATCCCCGGGCAGCCACTCCCGCATGTCCGTCAATGTGTACCACCCTGATGCCAGCCGGGCCGTCCATGATCCGCTACGTCGGAGCCTTTTCAGCTGTCTGAGCTGAAAAGTCTCCGACGTAAGGGATCAAGCTGGCCTGCGGCCCACTCCGGCTAGTGGGAACAGGTCGCCCGCACGGCCGAGGCGGTCACGTGAAACTGGTCCCCGGGGTAGCCGGGTGCATCAGTGAGCGTGATCCGGAGCACGTTCCGAACCTGCCAGCTTCCCTCTGGCACCCATTGGCCCTTCGCCGCCGCTTGGTTGACGACGAACCGGCCGAGACGCGCGCCTGGTGTGAGCGAATCCCCGAACACCTCGTACGTGGCGAGCCCAGACGACGGATCCGTGGCTGCGACGAAGATCTCCGCTGTACATGCCGCCGGATGGCCGACACGGAAAGTCCAGGTAAAGGTGTCTTGCACTATGTCCGCGGTCCCGGTCTTGCGGGTCGCCAGAGCCTTGCCCCCACATTCTGGCCAGCCACCCCCCACGTTGATCCAGCCATCCCCCACGGCGCTGCTAGTGCTGGTCGCGGCATCCGTCCCCGGCAGAACCGCGCAGCCTACCCCGGCCAGCGCGGGGAACACCGCCGCCGCGGGCGCGGCAGGCGGAGTCCGCGCAGGCGACGGCGTTGGGCGGGATGCACGCGGGGACGCGGCATGCGTCGAATGCGCGGACCGGCCGATGTGCGCCAGGTGGGCGAACATGAGGAAGCTCACGGTGAGGGCTGCTGCCACGAAAATGCCCACCGCCGCCACGACTACCAGCGTGGGCCGCCCGGGACGCCGACCAGCACCGCCGCTGCGCAGCATCGCTTCGAGGCCGGAATCAGCCCGGGGGGCTGGTGCGGCGGCTGAGATTCCTGGGGTCTGCGGAACTGGCGATGTTAACGGTGTGCCCAATGGCCATCGCTCCGGCGCATCGGGCGGCGGCGCAGACCCAGGCTCCGCACGCACGCCAGGGGTCCCAGGCACACCAGGCGCCCCAGGCACCCCAGGCACACCAGGCTCCGCGCGCACACCAGGCTCCGCGCGCACACCAGGCTCCGCACGCACGCCAGGGGTCCCAGGCACACCAGGCTCCGCGCGCACACCAGGCTCCGCGCGCGGCCCTGCTGCCTGCTCAGGTGGTTCTTCGCCGTGTCCCATCACCACGATCCTTAGGAGCTGGTCTCTTGCGCGGGGGCAAACCCGCAATCGCTGCGGTGACTGAGCATGACGGCACGATAGGCACATTTCGTACCGACGTCGATGACGATCACGGTCCGGCACTGGTACGAATGATGGCATGGCAGCACCTACGGCTGCGCACCGAGAAGACGGCGACGTCATCCGTGATCAGGCAGAACACTGCCTGATTGCCCTCGCCGGTGGACAGGCGCGGCTTCGCGAGGACCAGTGGACGGCTATCCGGGCCTTGGTCGTGGAGCGCAGGCGAGCACTCGTTGTTCAGCGGACCGGCTGGGGCAAGTCGGCGGTGTACTTCGTAGCCACGGCACTGCTTCGCGGGCGTGGCGCAGGGCCCACGATCATCGTCTCGCCACTGCTCGCCCTCATGCGCAACCAGATCGCCGCGGCGGAGCGGGCCGGTATCCACGCCCGCACGATCAATTCCGCCAACACCGATGAATGGGATCAGGTTCACGCCGAGATCGAAACCGGTGCCGTGGATGTCCTGCTCGTAAGCCCAGAACGGCTCAACAACCCCGAGTTCCGCGACCTGATCCTGCCCAAGCTCGCCGCTTCCGCCGGCATGATCGTCATAGATGAGGCACATTGCATCTCCGATTGGGGACACGACTTCCGGCCCGATTACCGCCGCCTGCGCACGGTTGTCGCTGACCTCCCGCCCCGCGTGCCCGTGCTCGCCACCACGGCGACGGCCAACGCCCGCGTCACACGTGACGTCGCCGACCAGCTCGGCTCCGGCTGGCGCGGCCCGGGTGAGCCGCCGCCGACGCTGGTGTTGCGCGGGCCGCTCGACCGCGACAGCCTGCACCTGGCCGTCGTGCGGCTCCCGGCCGCCGCACAGCGGCTGGCCTGGCTGGCCGACCACCTTGATGGGCTGCCTGGCTCGGGAATCGTTTACACGCTGACCGTCGCAGCGGCCCATGACGTCGCCAGCTTCCTGGCCGAACAGGGGCACACCGTCGCCGCTTACACCGGACAAACCGATTCAGCCGAACGGCTGCGCGCGGAAGACGACCTGCTCGCCAACAAGCTCAAGGCCGTGGTGGCGACGAGCGCCCTCGGCATGGGGTTCGACAAGCCTGATCTCGGCTTCATCGTCCATCTCGGCGCTCCGCAGTCGCCGGTCGCCTACTACCAGCAGATCGGGCGGGCCGGGCGCGGCGTCGACCGCGCCGAAGTGATCTTGTTGCCTGCGGCTGAGGACCGCGACATCTGGGCGTATTTCGCCAGCCTCGCCTTCCCGGCGGAACGCCTGGTGCAGGCCACCCTGGCCGCGCTGGCGGATGCCGGCTCGCCTCAGTCGCTCGCCGCGCTTGAGGCGAGGGTGGATCTGCCGCGCAGCCGTATGGAAATGATGTTGAAGGTCCTCGACGTCGATGGCGCGGTACGGCGGGTGCGGGGCGGCTGGGAGGCGACCGGGCAGTCCTGGGTCTACGACACAGAGCGTTACGCCCGCGTCGCCGCGGAACGGTCGCGTGAGCAGCAGGCGATGCTGGGCTACCTAGCGACTACAGGCTGCCGGATGGCCTACCTCCGCCAGGAGCTCGACGACCCGCACGCCCGGTCGCAAGCGTCGTGCGGCCGGTGCGACAACTGCACGCGGGCCGGGCGGCCCGCCCAGGTAAGTGCCGCCGCGGAATCGGCCGCGCGGGCGCGGTTGCGGCGCCCGGGCGTAACGGTTACGCCTCGCCGCATGTGGCCGTCCGGCATGAAGCCGCTCGGCATCCCGGTCGCTGGGAAAATCGCGCCAGAGTTCACCGCCGATCATGGTCGCGGCGTTGGTCGCCTGACCGACATCGGCTGGGGCACGCGGCTGCGCAGGCTGCTGGCGGACGACGCGCCGGACGAGCCGATTCCGGATGAGCTGTTCGGGGCGGTGGTGACGGTGCTCGCCGGGTGGGATTGGGTGCAGCGCCCAGCCGGGGTGGTGACCTTGCCGTCACGGACGCGCCCCAACCTGATCAGCGGGCTCGGGCAGCGGATCGCACAGGTCGGCCGGCTGCCCTACCTGGGGCGGCTCGGCTACGCGGGGAGTGGCCTGAATGGGCGCCAGCACAACAGTGCCCAGCGGCTCCGCGCACTTTGGCAGGCCATCATGGTCCCCGAGAGTGTGCGGGCCTCGGTCGCCGGCCTGGCCGGCCCCGTTCTGCTCGTCGATGACCGGATCGATACCGGTTGGACGATGACGGTCGCCGCGAAACTGCTCCGCGAGGCGGGCGCGCCCGCTGTGCTCCCGTTCGTCCTCGCCGTCACCATCTAGTTTCGCTCCCGCTGCCGCCAGCCAGCCGCGCCCAGCTACCGCATAAGCGAGGCGCGCTGGCGGGCCAGCCTGGCCGACCAAGCAGGCTGACCCGCGCGCGACCCGGTGTTCAGCGATTGGCGTTCTGGTAGCGCCAGGTGGCCAGCGGCACGAACACGGCGAGCAGCAGCAGTGACCATCCGACCGTCGCCATGACGGGGTGCTGCAATGGCCAGCTGGGGTGCATGGTGACGGCTCCTGGGTTTCCGAACAGCTGGCGACAGGCGGCGACGAGCGCGCTGACCGGATTCCAATCCGCGATCGCCCGGAGCCATGTCGGCATGCCAGCCGTTGGCACGAAACTGTTGGAAATCATGGTGACCGGGAAGACGAGCGGCACCACCGAGTCCACGGTCTCCGGGCGCATGCAGAGGCCCATCACGACGCCACCCCAGCTGAGGGCGTACCTGAGCAGTGTCATCAGCCCGAGCGCCGCGGCGGCGGCCGCAGTCGATGACGACAATCTGATCGGCGAGCCGGTCAGCTTCGTCCAGGTACTGCGTGGAGAGCAGGACGGTCGTGCCTGCCTCCACTAGTTCACGGATGCTGCGCCACACCTCGCCCCGGCTGCGCGGGTCCAGACCGGTGGTCGGCTCGTCAAGGAACAGCACGGGCGGTGCGACGATCAAGCTGGCTGCGATATCCAGCCGACGCCGCATCCCGCCGGAGTACGTCTTGACGACCCGGTTGGCGGCATCGGTCAGGCCGAACTTTTCCAGCAGTTCGTCGGCGCGCTGCCGCGCGAGCCGTTCGGGCAAGTGGTACAGCCGCCCGAACATTCGCAGGTTCTCCCGGCCAGCCAGTTTCTCGTCCACCGCCGCGTGCTGGCCGGCTAGCCCGATGCGGTAGCGGACCTGGTCGGCCTCGCGCACCACGTCGTAGCGGCTACCGTCGCTTCGCCCGCATCTGGCCGCGCGAGTGTCGTGAGAATCCGCACCGCGGTGGTCTTGCCGGCTCCGTTGGGCCCCAGCAGGCCGCTGACCGTACCGGCTGGCACGGCCAGATCGATGCCGTTCAGCGCATGCGTGGCGCCATAACGCTCGTGCAGTCCACTTGCCTGCACGGCGGTGTCGGTGAAGCGTCCAGTTCTCATTGGCTGTAACCCATCTGTCCAGGTCCGTCCGCTCGGTTCGTCGCGATCTTCTGGGTACAGTGTACTCATTTCTCGCGTACACTGTACCCAGCGCGTACGATGTGCGCAGGGCTTTATTCGAGGAGAACCGCGGGATGCCAGACCAGGACCAGGACCAGGACCAGGACCAGGCCGACGTCGTCGCCGAACGAAGGCCGACGCAGCAGGCCGCGGCGGGTTCGGTGATCTGGGCGCGGGTGGACCGAGGGGCGCGCGGTCCGCAGCCCTCACTCAACCGCCGCCGGATCGCACGCGCCGCCATTGAGATCGCCGATGCTGAGGGAATTGACGCGGTGTCGATGCGCAAGGTCGCGGCCCGTCTGGAGTCGGGCACGATGTCGCTCTATCGCTACCTGGACCGCAAGGACGATCTCATCGACCTGATGGTTGACGAGGTTCTCGGGGAAGGCATGCGCTGGGCGCTGTCCGGCGACTGGCGGGCGGATCTGGCCGAGGTTGCGCGCGACATCCGCCGGGTAACCCTCCGCCATCCATGGCTGGCCGGTTACGCGATGGGCCGACCGGCATTCGGGCCCAACCTGCTGCGGGCCATCGAGCACATCCTCGCCGCGGTTGACGGCCTCGGCCTGGATATCGACACCATGTTTGACATGTGGCTGACGGTGTCCGCCTTCGTGAACGGCTACGTCCTAACCGAGCTTGCCGAGCAGGAGGCGCAGCGCCGCAGCGGCCTGACTCAGGAACAATTTCGGGCCCGGATCGCGCCCTATGTGCGCCAGATCGTTGAGTCGCGTCAATATCCGCTGTTCACCCGGATCATTCTCGAAGCCGAGGATTTTCCCGACCCGGACGCGGTGTTCGAACGCCGGCTCGGGTACGTGCTCGATGGGCTTCCCGTGCCCCGGTCGCGACGCTGAACACGTGGGGTCCGGCGGGCAAGGAGCGCCGGTGACTGGTACCCGTGAATCACCGCCGACAGGCCGCCACCTGCGCCTGCGCCAGGCATGTGGGAGCACGGTGACAAAGCCGCCGGGTTTGCCGCTTTCCCTAAAGCCGGTCTGCTTTCCCGTCCCTTAAAGCCCGTCCATACCCGGCGCCAAAGGATTCCGGGGCAACCGTGCCGGATGCCGGCGGCGCGGCCATTGTTTATGGCACGGTGCAGACGCGGGTTAGTGAGCAGGCCGTGGCGGTCGGCCGCGCGCGTCACCCCCATCCCCGGGCGCGCGCGACCGGCTAGGCCGCCTGCGTTCGTGGTCAGCGGATCTGGGGGCGCCAGGCTGCTTGTGGCGGCGACCATCCATCTGTGTCATGATGACATTGCGTGACAGGTCGGCCACATAGGGGGAGGGTGGCCGTGAGGCGGATCACCGATCACAGGTTCACTGCGCTGCTGGAGGCGGCCCCGGACGCGATGGTGTGCGTCGCCCGGGATGGCCAGATCGCGCTCGTCAACCCGCAGGCCGAGCGGCTGTTCGGGTATCGCAGGGCCGAGCTGATCGGCCACCCGGTGGAAATCTTGGTACCCGACGGGGTACGGGACAGCCATCCGGGCCACCGGGCGGGGTACGTGGCCGATCCGCGGCCGCGGCCAATGGGGGCGGGGGCCGAGCTGGCCGGGCGCCGCCGCGACGGCACAATGTTCCCGGCGGAGATCTCACTGTCGGCGATCGACACCGACGAGGGCATCCTGATCATGGCCGCGGTCCGGGATGTGACCGAGCGGCGGCTGGCGGCCGAGACGGCGGCCCGGCTGGCGTCGATCATCCAGTCGTCGCATGACGCGGTGATCGGCAAGACGGCTGAGATGGTGATTACCAGCTGGAATCCGGGCGCCGAGCGGCTGTACGGGTACTCCGCCGAGGAGATGATTGGCCGCCACGTTGAGGTGCTTATCCCGGCGGAGGACCGCGAGCGGGAGGCGCAGGTCCTCGGCAGCATCGTGCGGGGCGAGCGAGTGGAGCAGTATCAGACCCGCCGCGTCCGCAAGGACGGGTCAACAGTCGCGGTTGCCCTGACGCTGTCGCCCATCACTGACAGCATGGGGATGATCGTCGGCGTGTCGACGGTGGCCCGGGATGCGACCGACCGCCAGCGCGCCGAGGCACGGTTCGTCGGGTTGCTGGAGGCGGCACCTGACGCGATGGTGTGTGTGGACGCGGACGGCCGGATCGCGCTCGTCAACCCGCAGGCCGAGCGGCTGTTCGGGTATCGCAGGGCCGAGCTGACCGGCCAGCCGGTGGAAATCTTGGTACCCGACGAGGTACGGGACAGCCATCCCGGCCATCGAGCCGGGTATGTGGCCGAACCGCGACCGCGGCCGATGAGCGCGGAGATGCAGCTGGCCGCGCGCCGCCGCGACGGCAGCACCTTCCCCGCGGAGATCTCGCTGTCGGCGATCGACACCGACGAGGGCATCCTGATCACCGCCGCGGTCCGCGATGTGACCGAACGGCTGGAGATCCAGGCGGAGCGGGAACGGCTGCGCGCCCAGGCCGAACGGGGCCGGCTGGAGCACGAACTCCAGCAGTCGCGGCGGCTGGAGAGCCTGGGGCAGCTCGCGGGCGGTGTGGCCCACGATTTCAACAACCTGCTCGGCGTCATCTCCAACTACGCCTCGTTCGCCGGCGAAGAGATCGCGAAGGAGCCCCAAGCACGCTGGCAACCCGTCCGCGACGACATCGAGCAGGTCCAAAAGGCCGCCGACCGGGCAGCGGGCCTCACCCGTCAGCTGTTGGCCTTCGCCCGCCAAGAGGTGATCCAGCCACGCGTGCTGAACCTCAACGACATGGTCACCAGCGTCGAGCAGCTCCTTCTCCGCACCCTCGGCGAGCATGTAGAACTGATCATCGATCTGTCCGATGACCTGGGCCCGGTCCTCGCCGACGCCGGCCAGATCGAGCAGGTTTTGGTCAATCTCGCGGTCAACGCCCGCGACGCGATGCGCGGCGGCGGGAAGCTGACCATCCAGACCGCTAACGCGTGCATCGATGAGGCCGCGGCCGACCAGGCCGCTCTTGCCCCCGGCAATTATGTGACCGTGAAGGTGAGCGATACCGGTACCGGCATACCCAAAGAGATCATCGACCGGGTGTTCGAGCCGTTCTTCACCACCAAGCAAAAAGGGGAAGGATCTGGCCTGGGGCTGGCCACGGTGTACGGGATCATCACTCAGGCTCACGGGCACCTGCGGATCTACTCTGAACCAGGGGTGGGCACTGTCGTGACCGCGCTGCTGCCGGTCACCGACCGGGCCGCCGCCGCCGGTGCACCGTCGGCCGCCGAACCCCAGCGCGGCAACGGCGAAACCGTGCTCGTTGTCGAGGACGAGGACGCCATGCGTGAGGTGACCCGCCGCATCCTGGCCCGCAACGGCTATGAGGTAGTAGCCGTTGCGGGGGGCCAGGAAGCGCTGCGCACCCTCACCGGCCGCCTGGAGCATATTGACGTCCTGCTCACCGACGTCATCATGCCCCAAATGCAGGGAAAGGAGCTCGCCGACAAGGTCCGCGTCCTTCATCCCGAGGTGCGGGTGGTGTTCATGTCGGGCTATACCGAGGGCGTTCTGAGCGCCCAAGGGGTGCTCGAGCCCGGCATCGATCTCATCGAAAAGCCATTCTCAGAAACTACGGTCCTCAGCAAACTGCGGGAGGTCCTCAGCGGCCACCCTGGTACTCCATGTTCCTGACCAAAAGGAGCGAAAGCACGATCAAAGCTGCCAGCACGGCCACCATCCCAAAGTGGGCCGCCTTGTTCTGGAGCCCGAAGAGCAAGCAGAAGCCGACCGTCATCACCGCGCCAATGAGCAGCGCGATCCACAGCAGTGCGGGAATCACCTCGCCGATCGCGTCCAGCCGGTCGCGCCGCGCTCCCGCGAGACCGTTCACGCTGGCTACCGCCTGCTCATAGAGAACCTGCTGCTGGCCAGATCACACGCCCGTGTCGGCACTTAAGCCCCATTGCTTGGACCGGCTGTGATCAAGATCACCCGGCGCTACGATGAATCGGAACTGCGCCGCAGCGTGACGGCACGGCGTCCGTTCGATCTTCCCGCTGGCGTGGGTACCTCCGCTGTTGGGCCGCTGCGAGCGGCCCGGCGCTAGCGGGCCGCTCGCGGCAGCGGAGAGGATGTTCATGCACGATATCGCGTACGTGGTACGGGGTTTCCTCACAGTCCGCAAAGATTCCTTGCGCGTACCCTTCCGCGGGTCGCTAGCGGTCCACGCCGATCTGGACTCCGGTCTCTTCAGCGGGGACCTGGTCCTCCACGAGTCCACCATCAGCCGGACGGTCCTTGGGGCAAGCCTTTTCAGCGCAACCGTCCAGATCACGGCCGAGTCCTCCGTCATCGGCGGAGTCGACCACGAAGGCCGGATGTTCGCGACTGTGACGGTGGACGCAGTCATCGCGGCTGTCCACGCTGCCGGGCGGACGTTGATCAGCGGCGGTTCATGCCGCACCGCCACTCAGGCCGTTGTGCCCCTGCGCTCCAAGCCCGGCTTCAACCTTGAGCGGGGCGGCCGCGTGGTCGGCAGATACCACCGGCCGCCCTTCACCGGATGCGGGTGGACATGATCGTCGCCCTTGGCCAGCGGGGCGTCAGTCCACCGCGTGGGCGCCCCGGCGCTACGTCGACCCCGGCGTCATCCACACCCGCCCTACCGGCTGACGGCCGTCTATGCTTGCGCAGGTGGATGCGGCGGATGGCTCGGCGCGCACGCATGCGGACAGCGCTGCGGACGACGCGTCGGTCGCGCGTGAGTACCGCATCGGCGAACTCGCCCGCGAAGCCGGCATCACCGTGCGCACGTTGCGCTACTACCAGGAGCGCAAGCTCCTGCCGCCACCGCGGCGAGATGGCAGGATCGGCTGGTACTCGCAGGCTCACCTGACCCGGCTGCGGGTTATCGGTCAGTTGCTGGGGCGTGGCCATACCCTCGGCGGCATCGGTGAGCTGCTCTTGGCCTGGGAACAGGGTTACGACCTAGCCGATCTGCTCGGCTTCGAGCGGGCGATGACCGCCCCGTGGTCGGATGAGCGACCGGTGCCGGTGACCGTTGCCGATGTCTCGGCGCTGCTCAAGGGCCAGCTCACTCCCGAGGTACTTGAGGAAGCGGCCCGCCTCGGCTACATCGATGTCGACGGAGATCGTGTCATCCACGTCAGTCGCCGGCTGCTCGACACCACGACGGTCTTGGTGCGCGAAGGCATCCCGCTGCCCGCGATCCTGGCCACGGGCCGTGAGCTGCAGGCAGGTCTGGACAAAATGGCGTCGTTGTTCGTGGAACTTGTCATCACCCACGTCGTCGACCGCCACAGCGGCGCGCCCCCACCGCATGAGGTCGCGCGGCTCGCCGAAACGATTGAGCGGCTGCGCCCGGTCGCACGGACTGTGATCGAGGCGGAGTTCGGCCGGGCCATGGACAGGCGCGCCCGCGTGACATACAGCGAATTCATCCGGCTGCTCGCGGCACGAGATCGCCGTGCCGGGCCCCGCGCATCCGGTGTATCAGGGCCTTGACGGCATCGAGTTCATCAGGTGGGGAAACCGCGGAGTAGTCGCGGTGATCCGGCACACTTCTCGGTTCGGAGCCGGGCCAGAGTGCCTTACCCACCGAGGCGGCCCTGGGTTATGATCCGACCATGCCAGTAATTACTGGCATGGTCGCAGGGGCTATAGAGGCGCCGACCAGCGACGACCAGCGACGACCAGCGACGACCAAGGAGACGCGAACGTGGGGCCTGCGAGCAACGATCCGGCGATCGTCATAATCGGATCCGGATTTGCCGGTCTCTGTATGGCGATCCGGCTGAAGCAGGCTGGCTATCACCACTTCGTGATCCTGGAGAAGAACGACGATCTCGGCGGGACCTGGCGGGATAACAAGTATCCCGGCTGCGCGTGCGACGTACCGTCGCACATGTATTCGTTCTCGTTCGAGCTCAATCCGGGCTGGTCCAGGATGTTCGCGCCGCAACACGAGATATGGCAGTACATGCGGCGGTGCGCGGGGAAGTATGGAGTCGCCGCGCACATCCGATACGGCTGCGCGGTGGAGCGCATGGAATGGGATGACACGCTCGGCCGCTGGCGCATCGCTACGGCGGCGGGCGAGTTGTACACGGCCCGCGCGATCGTGTCGGGCATCGGGGCGCTGCACGTCCCGTCGATCCCTGAGATTCCTGGCGCCGACCGGTTTGCGGGCGCGGCCTTCCACTCGGCGCAGTGGGACCGGTCCGGCGACCTTTCCGGCCAGCGGGTCGCGGTCGTCGGGACGGGGGCATCGGCGATACAGTTCGTCCCCGAGATCGCAAAGCATGCCAGGCGGGTCCACGTCTTCCAGCGGACGCCGCCGTGGATCCATCCGAGGCCTGACTTTGAGATCCCGCCCGCGATCCGCGATACTTTCGCCGCCGCCCCGCTTGTGATGCGGGCGTTCCGCGACGGGATCTACTGGCTGCTCGAGGCCCGCGCGGTCGGTTTCGCCGTGCATCCCAGGTTGATGGCGCCGTTGCAGTGGATTGCCGAACGCCATATTGAGCACCAGATCGGCGACCCAGCGTTGCGCGCGAAGGTGACGCCCGACTACACGATCGGCTGCAAGCGGATCCTGCTGTCCTCCGATTACTATCCAGCCCTCACAAGGCCGAACGTCGACCTTGTCTCCAGCCCCATCGCCCGGATCACCGAGACGGGCCTGGCCTGCGCGGACGGCAGCGCATGCGACGTCGATGTGATCATCTACGGCACTGGCTTCAAGACCGTGGAGGCCGTCGCGGAACTCAACGTGGCCTGGCGCGATGGCGTCAAGCTCCAGGACGTGTGGCGCGGTGGCATCGAGGCCTATCACGGCATCACCGTCGCCGGGTTCCCGAACTTCTTCTTGCTGCTAGGCCCCAACACAGGCCTGGGGCACAACTCGGTTGTCTTCATGATCGAAAGCCAGGTCCAGCATGTGCTGAGCTGCTTGCGGCTGCTGGCCAGGCAGAACGGGAAGACGATCGAGGTCAGGGCATCCGCGCTGCGCCGCTTCAACGACGGGATCCAGCGCCGCCTGCGCCGCGCCGTGTGGAGCGAGGGCGGATGCAAGAGCTGGTACCTGGACGCCGACGGCACCAACCGCGTCCTATGGCCTGGATTCAGCTTCGAGTACTGGGCCCGCACCAAGCGCGCGCGCCGCACCGATTACGTGATCCGCTGACGACACCCGGGGTTTCCGGCGGCGCTTCTGAGCCGAGCGTCAAGCGGGCACTTCATCTCCCACGGCTTCGCCAGGTGGCTTCTGCGGTTCGGTGCCCGCCCAGACGCGGTCGAGGAACTCGCCGATCTCGGCGGTCAGACGGGCGGGACGCACCCACAGCTCAGCGAAGGTGCGGGTCCTGATGAGCCTGGCGTCAGGGAGCTGGCGCGCCAGTCTTTCCGCGTCACTGAATGAGTGGATCAGGTCGATCCCGTGCCCCAACACCAGCGCCGGGGCCGTGATGGACCGGCGCTGTTCGATGGTCGGAGCGATGGGCCCCAGCAGGACGCCATGCAGCACGGCGGCGATCTCTTCCGGATCCGACGAGGCGGCACTGGTGAACGAGTCGAGCGGACCGAGCCCGGATTGAGGCAGGCGGGAGGCGACCCACGAGACCAATCGCAGCGTGGCTCGGGCGTAGTGTACCCCGAGCAAGAGCGGCAGGAACACGAGCGTTGCCGCGGGCACGGCCCACTCGAGCACCGGCATTTCCATGATCAGGCCGCGGACTCTCTCAGGTGCTTGCACCGTGGTGAGCAAGCTCACATTGGTGCCCAGCGAGACGCCTCCGAGCACCACCTGATCCACGGCGAGCTCATCCAGCAGGCGTAGCACCTGCTTGGCGTAGAGGTCCATCCGATGGGGACCAGCATGGCGAGGCTTGTCGCTGCGGCCATGACCCAACAGATCCAGCAGCACGACCCGGTTGCCCTTGGCCGCCAAGGTCCTGGCCAGGCCACGGCTGAGGTTGGCGTCGAGTAGCAAACCGTGCAGCCACACGAGCACTCTGTCGCCAGAACCGTAGATCTCGTAACCCAGCCGGTACTTACCGTAGGAAAACGTATGCAGGCTGCCATCGACGTTGGATTTCGCATCGTGCTCCGCTGCCAAGCTCATACGGGCATTGTGCCCACGCCCCCCTGGCTGGGCACAGCGATCAGCTTTCCATGTTTCCGCGGCCGGCGAGCTGGCGATTTGCGGGCCCATCTAAAGGCGATCGGCCATCGGGCCTAGTGGCCCGCTGCCGATGACGTTCGCCCCTACCGCCGGACATCCAGAGCCGGACACTTTTTATGCATGAGCATCTCGACATGTGCGAAGCGTTACGGGCACGCGTGGAGGTCCGATGACCGAAACCCGTGGTAAGCAGGCGGACCACTGGCTGGCGCTCGAGTCGCCCAATTCCGGCGGTTCCGGAGGGTGCCGGATCGAGAGCGTGGGTGTGAAGCTTCCCGCCCGGACGCTGACGACCAAAGACCTGATGAGCCGGACCAGGCACCGCACCCGTATCCAACTGGAGCGGCTGACAGGTATCCACGAACGCCACGTCGTCGGGCCGGGCGAGAACTCCCTCACCCTGGCTACCGGGGCGGCACGCGACTGCCTAGCTCATTCGCAGCATCGGGCGGCAGACATCGAGATGCTGATCAGCACCAGCATCACCCGGTCCAAGGGCCGGTCCTCGCAGTCCTTCGAGCCTCCGCTCAGCCTGTATATCAAACAGGCGATCGGCGCCACGCAGGCGGTGAACTTCGATCTCTCAAACGCGTGCGCGGGCATGCTGACGGGAGTATTCGTCCTTCAGGACCTCATCACCCGAGGTGAGATCAGCTGTGGCATGGTGGTTTCTGGCGAGTACATCTCCCACCTGGGCTGGAACGCGGCGAAGCAGATCCGTTCCCTGTTCAGTAAGCAGCTCGCGTCGCTCACGCTCGGCGACGCGGGTGCCGCCGTGATCGTGGAACGGGCGCTCGACGGCGCTCCTGGCATCGACGTCATCGGCTTCACCACCCTCGCCGAGCACAGTCGGCTGTGCCTCGCCTTCCCCAGCACCGTGGGCCCAGGCGCGCAGATGTACACCAAGTCCAGGAAGCTGCACAAGGTGGCGATCGAGGACATGGCGCCGCTGGTTGCCGAGGTGATCGGCGAAGCCGGAATCAACTTGGCCGACATCGACTACCTGATCCCGCATCAGACCTCGGCCCGGGCCATCCGCAAGGGCACGCAAGAATTCGCTCAGCGCCTCGGCGCCAAGCCCAAGCACGTGGTCGTCAACCTCGAGGAGTACGGCAACACGTCGTCGACAACCTTGTTCGTGGCGCTTCACAAGTACCTCGAGGAGCAGCGGCTGCACAAGGGAGACCGGGTGATGCTGCTCGCACTCGCCTCTGGCATCGAGATCGGCATCGCCATTTTTACCATCGACAACCAGGTGGACCACTATGGGCGCACGCATTGAAGCCGCCAGCGCGCTGACCAGCCACGGATTGCGCAAGCCAACCGCGCGCCGCCTGGCCGATGCCGCCGCCCGAGCCTGCCTCGCGCATGCGGGAAGAGCGCCCGGCGATGTCGACATGCTGATCAATGCCGGTATCTACCGGGAAGACAACATGGGCGAGCCCGCGCTCGCTGCCCTGATACAGGAGGACATCGGCGCCAACCTCGGCCAGCCGCCTATCGGAGGGCACGGTACCTTCTCGTTCGACCTCGCCAACGGCACCTGCGGCGTGATCAACGCCATCCAGCTTGAGGCGGGCTTGCTGCGTTCCGGCGTCATCCGGCTCGGCGCGATCGTGACGAGCGATGTCGATCCGAATCTCAAGGATCCGGGATCTGCCCCCTTCCGGCCGACCGGCGGCGCGATGCTCCTTGGCCGGGATGAAAGCATCGCCGGGTTCACCGACTTCCACATGGAGACGTTTCCCGAGTACGAAGATCTGTTCGTTAGCGGACTGGTGTGGCAGGAGCGACACAGGCTGCGCGTCCGGCGAGCAACTGGCCGAAGTCAAATGGTCATTGACGAGAGACCCGGTTACCAAGCCCGCCTGGTCGACTGCGCCGAGGAGGCGACCCGCCGCTTCATGGGCCGCCTGGGGATGCGCATCGACGAAATCGACCTGCTCGTCCCTGGTCCCTCTTCCCCTGACTTCCTTGACCACCTGAGAGTAAGACTCGGCATTCCGGGCGACCGAGTCGCCTACGTGACCGAAGACCTTGCGGGTTCCTACACCACCGGGCCCATCGCCGCCCTGCAGGCGGCCATCAAGTCGGACCGGCTCGGCGAGGCGCGCACCACCATGATGCTCGCTGTCGGCGCAGGCATTACTGTCGCCCTCGCCATCTACCGTCAGACACCGCCCGGAGCGACGCCCGCTTCGTATGGATAGGCCTTCACCGTCAGGCGCTCCTTGTTTCACCATCGCTAATGGCACGCTAATGCACGGCCAATTTATGGCTGCCGCGAGGACATGCCGGTCCTTGGAATCGGGGAGCTTTATTGGTCAGTACAGCTCTACTGTAAGTCCTGGCCCAGCTGGGTCAGTTCGTCCGCCGCGCGGCGGCGTGTCTGGTCGTCACGCCGCATGTACTCACGGAGATCCTGGAACCTTATCCGGCGGTGGGTGCCGACCATGTGGAAGGGGATCTCGTCAGCTTCCAGCAGCTTGATCAGATACGGCCTGGAGACGTTCAGGAAGTCGGCCGCCTGCTGCGTGGTAAGTTCGGCCTCTGCCAGCTCCCCGCATGCGGCCTCAAGTGCTAACCGCATTATCCGCATTATCCGCATTATCCGCAGCAACCGCAATCATCCCCCAGAATGACATCGAGCGCACCGTGGTCGGCTGCCGATCTCCTCGAAGCACTCGCGGACCGGCTCACCAGCAACATGAAGAGTATCGGATGGGGGCTAGAAAAGAGTTTGACCCCGCGGCCTTTGACACCGCGGCCTTCGACCTCGCGGCGACGAACGCCGCGCTCCAGCACCTCCGCGCGGTTCAGGGATTGGCGCACCTGCGGCCCGGCGGTCGCCCGCACCTACGTCACAATGCGCGTGACGTATCGCCGGAGAGGCAGATCTCGCGGTGCAACGGTGCCGCTGTAAGCAAGCAAGGTGACGCGGCGACCAATACCATAATCCCTTCGGACACCTTCCGCCTCGGGGTTGTCGCGGATCAGTCCCGCCCAGTCAGACAGGCGCTCGATTTTGAAGTCGTAGGCGTTGAGCATCATCTCCAGGCCAGACAATGTTGGAGATCCGACGAGAACGAACTGGCCATGGGAGTACTCATCCCGAACCGCGTCTCGCTGAACTACCGTGGCGTCCAGATCGAGCTTCACCACCCGCCGCTGGGACTCGTGGAAGATAGTCGTGTCAATGATGACGTACTTCGGATTCAAGCGGCGGATCCCTGCGAACAGCTCGTTGTATCGAAGCGTGTGGTAAAGAAATCCCAGACACATAACGATGTCGACCTGGAACTGCTCGGTCTTCAGTACCTTAAAGATGTCTCCTTTGATGAAGCGGTATCGCGAGGCATCGTCGACATACTTGGACATTGTTGACTCGGCGTTGGCGACCAACTCGGCGTGAGGTTCCACTCCAGTCACATGTGCCGCGCCGGTCTCAAGAGCGGCCAAGCTCCAGCGACCATCATGGCTCGCGATGTCTAGGACTCGGGCCCCAGCAAAGACTTCTCGGTTCTGCTCAAAGATCGCGTCGTACCTAAGATTGAGCCGTCCCGGCATTGGAGCGGTCTCGCTAGTTTCGTAGAAGATTCGATACCGATCAAAGAAGTTCGATGCTAGCCGTCGCTCACCCGGGGCACTACTCAACTGCGCCGCGTGTGGCTTTGGCACCGGTTGCTTGGCAGGATTCGGCCCGTTGCCCGATATCTTCTGCTTGCTGACGGGTGGTACCGGCTTGGTCACCGCGGTCGCCGACCCAGGCCGTGCTCGCCGGATCTCGAACCCCGTCGCCCGAGCTAGAGAGCGATTGAGGTTGCTACGAAGGCTCACGAAAGTCCTAACGCTCGCGTCCTGTGCTTCCCGGCCGATGTCTCGCGTCCTGTGCTTCCCGGCCAATGTAGTGCCTCAACGGTATTTGTGAGGTGAACGTCCGCTTTATTGGACTCGGGGAGTACGTCATCGCATCCCGAAGGCGATCGCTCCGTGCTCCGCGAGCACCACGTGGTCTAGGTGGTCTCAAAGCCAGGAGCCCCTCGTGTTCGCCGGGATCAATGGAGAGACCATGATCCAGACTCAGAAGACCGTTGCTGACCTGCGCCTACGGAGGTGGGTGGAGCGGGGTGATGGAATCGAATTCCCCTACCAGCTTCAGAACCTCATGCTCCTTCTGGCCGAAGCCAGGTTTCCGGCTGTTCGGCCGCTGGACCCAGCAGCGCTCGCTTGACTTGCCGAGGTAGGCCAGTAATGCAGGGGTGACCTTGGCGTACATTTTCCGGCCCCCACGAAGGCGGTGACGGGCGCCAAGGCTGGCAGCGGGTATCGGGCCCCTGCTGTGCACGATCCGCACAGTATGAGAGCCAGTCGATGGGACGGTCCGGCGACGCGTACTGTCACGAGCAGTTTCGCGGACACCGCGTCGGGGCCGTGCGCGCCCCAGGTCTACACAGTTCGTCGTGGTGTTTTGCGCCCAATCCGTAGGGTTGGCTACCAGGCGCGGGGTAATGGCAGCCGCATGACGAGCCGCCCTACATCCCCGCAGCCGCCGTTTCGTCCAGATCCACGTTTCCTTCGGCTTGCATCCGCGAGCGGGGCACGAACCCAGGAGCAGACTCGCTGCCTATTAACCCACGAGTTGTCGCTCACCGGCTCGTCGCCCACTACCCCGAGCACGGGTAGTCGCCGAGAGCAGAGCCTCGACGGATCCATACTGCGGTGGCGTCGGAATGGAGTAGCACAACACCGGGCTGACCGCGGTCGCTCCCCGTTCGAGCGCGTCTCTGTGCCACCACACGATCGTCGGAAGATCAGTGCAGGTGGGCTTCCTCCAGCGGTTTGTCGGCCAGGCAGGCGGCGATGACGCTGGCGAAGTTGGGGCACGTGGCGATGTCTTCGTGTTGGCAGCGCAGCGCGTGGGTGATGGCTTCTCGCGCGGCCTGGGACTTGGCAATCTGTTCGTCGAGTTCGGCGAACTTGCGGTAGGCGAGCTGCCGCCAGCCGTCGACGGCGTGGGCACGCGATGCGAGGAGCGCCTTCGATTCGCCAAGCGAGAACCCGACATCTCGAAGGAAGAGGATCACTCCGACGAGCCCGACCGCCGACTCGGGGTAGCGCCGCTGACCCGAGATCCTGACAGGCGCCGGCATCAGGCCGAGCTCGTCATAACGCAAGGCCGACGTGGCGACACCGGTCCGCCTCGCCAGCTCGCCGATCGTCAGGTGTTGGTCAACCATCTTGACTTCAAGCGTACTTGAAGGCGTTGGGTGGCTCTCGTGGAACCGCGGAGTGGACTCGACGACGACCAGGCCCAGTACTGGAACGGCCCGGAGGCCGAGCACTGGCTGGTCCACGAACACCGCTACGAGCGCATGCCCGTACCCTTCACTCGCCTCGTCCTCAGTGCGGCAGCCGTGGCAAGCACCGACCGTGTCCTCGACATCGGCTGCGGTACCGGATCGACAACGTGCACGGCGGCCCGCGCCCCGGACGACGGCCAGGCGCTGGGCGTGGACATCTCCGCGCCGGTGCTGCGGCGGGCCGAACAGCGAGCCCGACAGGACGGCCTGAGCAACGTCGGCTTCGAGCACGGCGACGCGCAAACGCGTCGACTCGCACCGGGAGGCTTTGACGTCGCCATCAGCCGCTTCGGCGTGATGTTCTTCAGCGATCCCACAGCTGCGTTCGCCAACATCGCCCGCGTCTTGTGCCCCGGCGGCCGGCTGGTGTTCGTGTGCTGGCAGAACCTCGTGGACAACGAGTGGATCACCGTGCCCGGCTCCGCCGTCGCGCAGCAAATCTCCCTGCCACCTCTCGACGATCCTGGGAGTCCAGGACCGTTCTCGCTGAGCGACCGACAGCGCCTAGCCGCGGTACTGGACGCTGCCGGGCTCATCGACGTCGCTATCGAGCCGGTCGCTGAACTGCTGCGGCTGGGCCGCGACGTTGCCGACACCGTCGAGTTCCTCAAGGCGACCGGGATCGGCCAGACCCTGCTCCGGGGCGTGGACGCAACAACGATCAACCAGATCACAGAGGCCCTGCAGGCTGCGCTGAAGCCGCACCTGACCTCAGACGGCGTTTGGCTCGAATCCCGGGCGTGGCTCGTCACGGCGCGCGGTCCCGGTGAGCGAAGGCGCTGATCGTGGGGATCAAACAGCGGGTGATTACGGCGGTGGTCCGCCAGTTCGGTCATCCCCGCGGCATCGGGGGACGGCTGGCCGGATGGGTGATGGCGCATCGCTCGTCCAACCGGCGGCGCAACCGCTGGGTGGTCTGTCTGCTCGACGTGCAGCCCACCGATCGGGTGCTGGAGATCGGCTTCGGCCCCGGCCTCGCCATCGCCGAACTGAGCCGCCGCGCCACGCGTGGAACGGTCTACGGCATCGACCACTCCGAAGTGATGCTCCAGTACGCGACCAAGCGCAACGCCGTCGCTGTCCGAGCGAAACACATAGAACTCCTCCAAGCCTCCGTCGAGCAGCTGCCGCCCTTTGATGAGCCGCTCGACGCGATCCTCGCCGTCAACTCCCTTGGCTTCTGGTCAGAGCCAGCGCAACGGCTCGTCGAACTACGACGCTGCCCCGGCGCCACCAAGGAGACCTCGGCCCAAGCCGCTCGAGAGATCGAGAACCTGCTCCACAAGGCTGGCTTCTCCCAGACACGCGTCGAAACTCTCGATCTCAAGCCGCCCGTCGTCTGTGTCCTTGCCAACTACCAATGAGCCGAAAACACAAGACTGCCGAGCACCGACTTGCGCGAAGCGAGCGTGGGCCATGGCTTACTGGCCAGACGAGGTGGAACGACACCTCGTGCGCGCCGACCGAGACCTGCTCGACGCGGCCGTGGTGCCGTGGCCACGCGCGAGGCGCAGTCGCTTACGCGGCCGCCGCCGAGTCCTCTTGGAGGGTCTGTCAAGTCTCCGGTGTAACTGATCTTGACAGGCATGATGTGGCCGACGGTGGTGGCGGGCGCGTGGTTGGGGCCGCCTGGCGCCGGTTTCGCCGAGCGCCGCCGACAGGGTGTTGTCGTAGACGATGAACTTCGCCCCGGTCACGGTCCGGAACCTGAGACTGACCTTCACCCCCAACACCGGATGGCCCGCCGGGCAGATCTCCGAACTCCAGGTATGCCCGGCCTGACAGCTAATGCCGCCCGGCGCTCGAGCGCTGCCGGGCAACAGGTTCACTACCATTCGTAGCGTGGATGCTGAGCGTTTTGTCGGCCGCGATGCTGAGCTGGCGCTGGTCCGGGACCTGGCTGGGAGGGTTGCGGGCGGGGCCGGCGGGGTGTTGCTGGTTACCGGGGAGCAGGGGGTCGGGAAGACGACGTTGCTGCGGGAGGGCCTGGCCGGGGCTGGCGCAGCAGGCTGCCGACTGGGCTGGGGCGCGGCGGATGAAGTGGCGCAGCGGTTCCCGCTGCTGCTAATGGCGGAGTGCCTGGGGGAGGACGGGCGGCTGGCGGTTGAGAGCACTGGTGGTGGCGAGGCGGACGCTGGCAGCCGGGTGTCTGCTGCCGGGGGACCAGGGCCGCGTGGGCGAGGGCTGCGGGGACCAGGGCCGCGTGGGCCAGGGCTGCGGGCGCCGGTACTGCCGGGCGATCCGGTGCTGGCGGGGATGGAGCGGTTGCTGGCATTGGCGGACAGGCTGTGCGCAGCTTCGCCAGTGGTCGTGGTGGCGGAGGATCTGCAGTGGGCTGATGAGGCGAGCCTGCTGGTGTGGGAGCGATTGAGCCAGGCCATAAGCCAGTTGCCGTTGCTGCTGGTGGGCTCCTGCCGGCCGGTGGCGACCGGAGGCGGGGCGGGGCGGCTGGCGCGTTCGGTGGCGGCACGGCACGGCACGGTGGTGCCGCTGGGGTCGCTGTCGCCGGGAGAGGTGGCTGACCTGGCCGGGGCGCTGCTGGGCGCGCGGCCAGGGCGGCAACTCGCCGGGCTGCTCGAGCGTGCGGGGGGTAACCCGCTGTATGTCCGAGAACTGGTAGACGGGCTGGTGCGAGGCGAGCGGCTGCGGGTGGCGGGCGGCGCGGCGGAGATGGTCGGTGACTCAGAGCCGGTGCCGGTGTCGCTGGCGCTGGCGATCGCTGAGCGGCTACGGGCGCTGCCGCAGGAGGCGGCGGAGGTGCTGCGGTGGGCGGCGGTCCTCGGGCAAGAGTTCCTGGTGACCGATCTGAGCGTGGTGACGGGCTGGCCAGCAGGGGATCTGGTCGCGGTGGTGGAGCAAGCGGTGGCGGCAGGGGTGGTAGCCGAGGCGGGGCCGCGGCTGAGGTTCCGGCATGGGCTGATCCGCCAGGTGCTGTTTGAGGAGATCCCGGCGGCCGCGCGGGATGCGAGGCATGTGCAGGCGGCGCAGGCACTGGCAGCGGCTGGATCGCCGCCGCAGCGGGTGGCAGCGCAGCTGGCAGCGGCACCGGGGGCGGCTGGGGAGTGGGCGTGGGAGTGGCTGGCCGGGGCGCTGCCAGGGCTGGGTTATCGGGCGCCGCAGGTGACCGCCGAACTGCTGCGGCGGGTGCTGAGCGGGGTGCCGGAGGGAGATCCGCGCCGGGAGGCACTGGAGGTTGGCCTGGTGCAGGTAGCACGCCTGCTCATGGCCTATGACGAGGTGGAGCGGGCGGCCCGGCCACTGCTGGCCCGCACCGCCGATCCGGGCCGGGCCGCGGAGGTGGGCTGGCTGCTGGCGTTCACGCTCGTGCGAAGCGGCCGGGCCAGCAGGGCCGCCGAAGCGATCGACGTCGTCGAAGCGGCGCTGGCGCGGCCGGGCATCGGGCAGGTGTGGGCGGCCCGGCTGCGCGCGCTGGGAGCGATGAGTCACGTGCTGCTCGGCCGCTGGGACTGGGCAGCACGGGCCGCGAAGCAGGCGCTGGCGGGCGGGGAGCTGGCCAGGGACCGGTTCGCGGTCGGCTATGCGCTGCAGGTGCTTTCGGCCCTTGCCTACCAGCGGCGCGACCACACAGCGGTGCTCAGTCACCTGGACCGGGCGCTAGCAGTAATCGGCGACGATCCGCAGACCTCCGACCTGCGGCTGACGCAGCTGGCAGAACGGATCAGCGCGCTGGCGAACCTGGACCGCCACGGCGAGGCCGATACCACGATCCAGGAGGCGCTGGCACTGGCTGAGCGGGTCGGGACCCCCCGGCTGGGCCAGATATGCTGCCACGCCGCGGCGTATTATTACATCGCAGGCCGGTGGGACGACGCGCTCGCGGTGCTGGAGCCGGCAACCGGACTGCCGGGACCGGACTTCCTGCCGGTCTGGCTGCACGCGCTGTCAGCGCTGATCGCCGGGCACCGTGACGACCCGGACACCGCCGGACAACATCTTGCGGCTGTCGCGGACCAGGAGATCGGCTCGGTCAGCCTCCCGGCGGTCGCGTATTGCTTGCTCGCGGCCCGGACGATGGCAGCCGCCCGGGCAGGCCGGCTTGATGTGATGATGGAGTTGCTCGGCCAGTGCCTCGAGCCAGGCGTCGCCGTGGATACGCAGGAGCGGTACCTGCTGCTGCCGTTGCTGGTGCGGGTGGCGCTGGCCGCCCGTGATGCCGCCACTGCGGCGGCGGCGGCGCGGGCCGCAGCCGAAGAGGCAGAGCTGGGGGCATTGCCCGTCAAGGCCGCGGCCGCTGGCCTGTGCCGGGGCCTGGTGGCTGGTGACCCAGGTCCGGTGCTCAGCGCGGCGACCTATTACCAGTCGGCGAGCCGACCCTTTGACCAGGCCCTCGCGCTGGAGGATGCGGCCGTGCTGCTGGCCCGGCGGGGTGAGCAGCCCGCCGCCCGCCGCGCGTTCACCAGCGCGGCACGGCTGTATCGGGAGCTGGGCGCGCCGTGGCACCTGCACCGCGCCGATGCCCGGCTGCACCGTTACGGCATCCGCCGGGGCCGGGCCGGTCTGCGGGCCGGCCCGGCGCAGGGGTGGGAGGCACTCACACCCACCGAGACCAAGATCGCCCAGCTCGTCGCCGAGGGCCGGTCCAACCCTGACATCGCCGCCGAGCTGTTCTTGTCCCGCAACACCGTGCAGACGCACGTCTCCCACATCCTGGCCAAGCTGGGTGCCCGGTCACGCGGCGAGATCGTCCGTCAGGCTCTCGACCGGGCCGGCACCGAGCAGCCAGCAACTTAGGCAGGCATACGGGCCGGCCTCCTGGGTGCCCGTCCCTGGGCGCCCGCCCCCTTTGGGACACCGCCCGGCTCATTCGCTGCTGCCGTCGCCAGTCAGCCGGATGGTGCCCCGCCGGAGTCACTGTCGTACCAGTAGATGGCTGCATCCTGTTTGCCGTCGCTGGCGCGGGAGCCGGGAATGGTAGCCAGCAGGCCTGCTGCGCGGCGTGTGCGTTGCTGGCTGTCGCGGGCCGTCTGGGCGATGCGGTCGCGCGCGACCTGCAGGTCCTGATATGCGGGCAGGAGGCGCCGCGTTATCTCTCTGGCGATCGTCTGCGGCCCACGGGCGATCACGACCGTGATCTCGTGGCTGGCCAGATCCCAGACCTCCTCGCCGGGTGGGTAGCTGCCGCGAACCTCGACGCGATCCGTGCGGTGCCACATTCGCTCCAGCCACAGTTCCTGGCCGCCCGGCCCGCGCAGGCAGGCGCCGTCGTCGCACAGGACCGCTGTGAACCCGCTCAGATGCGCCGCGACCTGGCGGGCAAGCGCACCGATTTCGGTCTGCTTGTTCCTCCTTCGCGCCCTTGAACGGCTGGGTGAGCGTGTGACCTGCGCCGAGCCAGCCCAGAGCTTGTGCTCGCTCACCGCGGCCCGGGGCTACCGTCTGCTGCCCGGGCCGGTTTGCGTCAGCGGATGAATGGCTGACCTTTGTCGCCACCGGAAACGCGAGTTTCGTGCTCTTGGTCCTAGTTTTAGGACGATGACCGGCAGCTCGGCGACGCCGTCCGTTTGGCCCGGGCCAGCCGGTGCGAGCCGTCGTTATGGCCAGTGTTTGGAAGTTGCCCGCTGCCCAATCTTTATGACATCCCCTCTCAAGGGTTATGGGGTTCCGGTGCTGCACGCAGCGCCGTAAATGCTCTATTTCTTCTTCACTCAGGGTGTATTAGGTAATAGCGCAGGTGATGCGTTTAGGTTACCGTCCAGCGCAATTCAAGGGAAATTCCGGTAATTGTCCCCGTTCAGGAGAACAGATAAGTCTTCCTGGAGATATTCTGCTCGCGCGGGACCTGGGGAGTGCAGTGCGCCTGCCTGGATCGTTTCGCTGTGCGACGTCGCCTGCCAGGGCGTATGCTCCGCTGTGGCGTGGGCGCAATCGTCGCGCGCGGAGTGGTCCTGGGCTTGCAGGATCGGCCACCGCGTACCTTCACGCGGCCCGCCGGGCTCCTTTTTTGATGGCTTTCAGTTGCCGCCGGCCATTGATAATTGATGTGACTGTCTACCTGGGCTGGCGTGCTGCCCGGGCGGGCCGAGAAAGATGATCCCGCGGGCTTCTTCTAGGTGGGCTCGGAGCCTGGCGTTGTCGATTGCCAGCCGCCGCAGGTGGCCGAGGGCGGCCTCGACCTGGCCGGCCAGGCGGTCGCGTTCGAGGCGGAGCCTGGCGTTCTCGGCGGCCAGTTCCGCGCTGCGACCGGGGCGCGGAGCCTGACCGTCAGCCGACGAGGCCTGCCACGGGGCGCGTCCTCGCCGACGCGACAGGGCGTAACGGATAGCCCCCGTTCATTGAAAATCTTTGCGGACCACCTATCTGAGACTGCGCTGGTCACGGACGCAGGGCGGCTGACCTGCGCCGGCGCGGCGGGGTAGCCCAAGCTGGCTCGGCTCCGCCGTGCGTCCGTTGGGCTTTCGGCTTGCGGTGATCGCCGGGCAGGGGCCGGGAGCACGGGATCTTCGGGCTCGTGACGGTCAAGTGACGCGGTCCGGCCAGCCAACAGGGTGAGCAGACCGTCCCTATCGGGTCGGTGAATGCCTGCCGCCCGCCGCTCAACTGCGCAGCTGCGCGCTGAGCCGTGCGGCCTGTCGCGTGAGGTGGTCGCGTTCGGGGAGGTTGGGCGCTGATCGGGCGGCTTCGGCGTAGAGCCGTGCTGCGGTGACTGGGTCACCGTCACGCTCGTGTAGGTACGCCGCGGCGGCGGTGTGGCGGGGCAGGGCGGGGTCGAGCCCCGCCAGGGCGGCCAGGCCGGCCTGCGGGCCGTCGGCCTCGCCGACCGCGACGGCCCGGTTGAGGCGGGCCACCGGGTTGTCGGTGAGGCGCACCAGTTCGTCGTACCACTCGACGATCTGCACCCAGTCGGTCTCCGCGGCCGTCCGGGCGTCGGCGTGGAGCGCGGCGATGGCGGCCTGGGCCTGGAACTCGCCCAGGCGGTCGCGGGTGAGGGCTGTCTGGAGCACGTCGACGCCCTCGGCGATCAGGCGGGTGTTCCACAGGCTGCGGTCCTGCTCGGCAAGAGGCACGAGCCTGCCGTCGGGGCCGGTCCGTGCCGGGCGCCGTGCGTGGTGGAGCAGCATGAGCGCGAGCAGGCCCGCGACCTCCTCATGGTTGGTCTTGGCCGCCAGCTGGCGAGTGAGCCGGATCGCCTCGCCGGCGAGGTCGACGTCGCCGGAGTAGCCCTCGTTGAAGACCAGGTAGAGCACGCGCAGCACCGTGGCGACGTCACCGGGCTGGTTGAACCGGACGCCCGAGACGGTCCGCTTGGCCCGGCTGATCCGCTGGGCCATGGTCGCCTCCGGCACGAGGTAGGCCTGCGCGATCTCCCGCGTGGTCAGGCCGCCGACCGCGCGCAGCGTAAGCGCGACGGCCGAGGCCGGTGTCAGGGACGGGTGCGCGCACAGGAAGTACAGCTGGAGCGTGTCGTCCACCACCTCGCCCGGGCCGGGCATGGGCCCGCCCTCGACGCGTACCTCGCGGTGCCGTCGGGAGGTATCGGCGTGGGCGGCGTCGAGGAACTTACGCCAGGCCACGGTGACCAGCCAGCCCTTGGGGTCCCGCGGCGGGTCGTCCGGCCACACGCGCACGGCCTCGACCAGGGCGTCCTGCACGGCATCCTCGGCCGCCGCGAAGTCGGCTCCGCGACGGACGAGGATGCCAATCACGGTGGGGGTGAGGGTCCGCAGCAGGGCCTCGTCCACCGTGCGTCACTCCGTGATGGTTGGAGGCGCGGCCAGGAACGGGCGCACCTCGAGCCACTCGTGGATCGGCTTCCCACCCGCACCCGGAGCCGCGGACAGCTCGCCGGCCAGCTGGAGCGCCCGCTCGTAGGTCTCGACGTCGATCACCATCCAGCCGGCGATCAGGTCCTTGGTCTCCGCGAACGGGCCGTCGGTGACCGGCGGCCGCCCCTCGCCGTCATAGCGGACGAACGTGCCCTCCGGGGAGAGCGCCTGACCGTCGACGAACTCGCCGGTGCCCTCGAGCCGAGCGGCGAAGTCCTGCATGTACTGCACGTGGGCCGAAAGCTCCTCCGGCGTCCACTGGTCCATCGGCACACTGGTCCATCGGCACGTCGTTGACCGATGCCGGCGCGCCCCGGTAGTGCTTGAGCAGCAGGTACTTGGCCATCATGTTCTCCTTAGTGCGGTACGGCCCATTGTGGCCGTGTTCACTCCGGGGACGGAGCCGCGCGCTGGTTCTCGACATCCCACCGCGACATTTCCTGGCGGACTTCGATGACACCACGCACTCCGAGGCGCCACGGAGGCGGCACAGGGAGCCGCTTCGCGACGGTTATGCACTACCGGTCATTGTCCACAACGAGGCTGCTGCCGTCACGGACGGTTACGTCCAGCACTTGGGCTAGGTCGAGGAGCTCACGGTCGCGGTCGACGCGCTGCCATGGCGCTGCTGCGTCGTGGCGACTCAGCGTCACCGAGGTCTGTTTCGCGGTCGGCTGCTCGTCGCTGGGCACCTTCAGCACTCGCCTCACCGAGTTGGCCGGTGTGCCGCCCAGCACCTACCGGCGGCGCGCGCGACAGCGGGGATGCCGTCGTGCGTGGCGAAACAGGTGACCAAACCGGTCAGGAATCGAGAAGCGCGGGTCACGGAGCCGCAACTAGAGTGACCGCCATGGACATCACCATTCACGGGACCTTCCTCCCGCATGACGACCCGGATGCATCCCTGGCCTTCTATCGCGACGTCCTCGGCTTCGAGGTCCGCAACGACGTCGCATACGGCAGGATGCGCTGGATCACGGTCGGCCCCGCCGACCAGCCCGGCACGTCGATTGCCGGGCTTCCCGTTCGTCTTTAAGCCGAAGTTACGGGGACTCCGAGTAGCACTTCTGTGCCTGACCAGGCACGCGAGCCCTCTGGCGGCCTCCTAATGTAGCCAGGAAAATCTTGGAAATATACTGACGTTCAGGGCGTATTCCGATATGATCGGTGCTATGG
>WNGE01000107.1_pt1 | contig 131242 bp, 123 predicted proteins | sample 5400651 | NCBI WGS metagenome assembly WNGE01 (sample SAMN13153370, study PRJNA577476) | soil metagenome | isolation source: 60 cm soil or saprolite under grassland replicate 2 | place: USA:California | collected 2016-06-15 | reverse complement strand
CGGCCTCGCCGGCCTCAACGCCGACCCGCTCGAATCCGCGTCGGCGCAGCACTCACAGCTGGCTGATCCCATGTCTGTTCTCGCGACCTAGCCACCGGTCGATGAGTGATCGCCCCAGCTCCGGCGGTACCGACGAACGTGACGCGTTCTTCCAGATGCGCCGCCGGGCCTTCGCGGAGATCGTGGAGCCGACCATCGCCCGGATGGTCGCCGGATCGACGTCATCGCGTTCCGGCCCGACGAGGACCTGCGCGGGCTTGCCGGCCCTCGCCTGCCGGCTCGGCGTGCACGACCTGGTCGTCCCCGATGATCCGGAGAAGACGTTCACGGCGGTGGCCGGTACCCCGCGGCCGGGCAGGAGTGGCTGCGGGCATACGACGCGGTGGTCCGCATAGAGCGCGCGGCCGAGGTCCGGCAACCTGATTTCCTTCCGCGTGGCTGTGCTCCCGCGAGCAGCGATCCAAGCGCTGTAGCGCTGGACCAGGGCCGGTCCCCGTTTCGGTCTGGGGCTTCCTCGGGGTAGTAGCTACTACTCGGCCCGGATCCGCGACATCACGCGCCAGGTGGCGTCCGGCGCGCGCCCGTCGACTCCCTCCGGCTGTCCACCGGCGACAACGCCTGACTCAGGTCTGCGTGCGCCGGCCGAGGGCATGCGAGGCGATGATCCCGTCGTCCATCCCGGACAGCGCGATCCCCAGCAGGATCGCGAAAGCGAATAGGATCACAGTCGCGATCACGGCGCCGATCAGGCCGCCGGCGATCGCCTGCCGCCACACCCGCGCCCGGGGGTACCCACGCCATGCGGCCCGCTGGCCGCCGATCACTGCGCCGATCGGAACGAGCAGGCCGAGAAAAATGAAGATCATGCCTTCACGATCGGCTCCGGGACCGGTCCGGCGGATCCGTGCAAGTACTCAATCCGTCCTGGAGGATCGGCGCAACGGTGTAGGTACCCCGTCGGTTCTGAGTTTGAGTCACGTCCAGTGTCACGATGTGATCGACTAGCCAAACCGATCGAGCGTTTTCGCTGGTGGGCCGGAGGCATCACCATGCGAACCATGTGGCCACTGTCGCCGGTGATCCGTTGCCGCTGTGGTTGTGCAGGTCAAGGCGCAAGGGCGCCGGCCCGGTCACCGCGGCGTCCTGATCATCAGCGACCCGTTGCCTCCCGCAGCGGCCAAGTGAGGGCTCTCGCCGGGTATAGCAATTCTCGCTATATTTGGGCCATGTCCAACCGTGAAGAGGTCCTCCGCGAGGTGATGCTAGAGACTGGCATCACTCAATCGGAGTTGTCCCGAATCAGCGGAGTGCGCCAGCCAAGCATCAGCCAGTACCTGTCCGGGCGGGTGCAGATGAGCGACGACATGCTCGATCGCCTGTTGTCGTGCATGGGCTGCCACCTTGAGATAGTCAGACGTCCGGTCAGGCGTCAACTGGGGCGCTCGCCCGAACGTTCATGGAAGCTTCATCGGCAACTTTGCATGCACCTGACGCCAAAGACCTTGAACGAGTGGCGCCCGACCATGCTACGGAACCTCCAGCGCCTGCGTGAGAGCACGCGCGGCCAGCCCCACCTGCGGAACTTGGACCGGTGGCAGCGCTTGATCCAGGACGGCGATCTGTCAGGTCTGCGGCGCGTCATGACCGGCCGCGATACAGACTCCGTGCAGATGCGTGAGGTTTCGCCCCTGGGCGGACTGCTGTCGCAGGAGGAGCGATCCGAGGTCCTGGGGCTGGCGGGCTGATGAGACGCGATCAGCTTGAACACGCCGTGAGGACGGCGTGTCAAATCATCGGGCAGCCTGCCGTGGTCGTTGTGGGCTCCCAGTCCATCCTCGGATCCTTCGTGGAGGACGATCTTCCACCCGAAGCCACCATGTCGGTCGAAATCGACATACTCCCGCTCGTCGACGACCGCGACGAGACCGCTCGCCTCGCTGACCTGATCGAGGGCGTTGCCGGCGAGTGGTCGTCCTTCGAGCAACAGCATGGCTTCAGCATCGATGGGGTCGACTGGGAGACCGCCGTCCTGCCGGCTGGCTGGCGCGATCGCTTGGTCAAGCTCCAGAACCCGAACACCGCAGCGCCGTCCGGGACGCCTCAGTACATCGGGTGGTGCCTTGACAAGGAGGACCTTTGCGTCGCCAAGCTCTGTGCCTTCCGCGAGAAGGATCAGAACTTCGTCGCGGCACTACTTGACGCCGAACTCGTCGATGCCGAAGTGATCGCTAAGCGGCTTCCCACCGTGTCGGAGGAGCATCTCCCAGGCACCGAGCGCGCACTCGCCTGGCTCGCGGCAAGAGGCTGAAGCACCGTAGCGAAGCCGATCCAAAGCGATCTTGCATGCAGGATTAAGTGGGCCGCCAGGGGCTCGAACCCTGAACCCACAGATTAAAAGTCTGCTGCTCTACCGTTGAGCTAGCGGCCCGTCGGGTGTTCAGGCTACCCGACGACCGCCGGTACCCGCGTCCGGCTTATTCCGTGTGGGTACGGGCGGAGGAGTCGGACCGCTCGCCGATCCACACCGTCTTGGTGTTGCAGAACTCCCGGATCCCCGGGGTCGACAGCTCCCGCCCGTACCCGGAGTGCTTCACGCCACCGAATGGCAGCTCGGGATACGAGACGGTCATCCCGTTCACGAAGACCATCCCGGCGTCCAGGCCGTCGATGAACCGTTCTTGCTCGGCAGGGTCGTTGGTCCACGCGTTGGAGCCCAGCCCGTACGGCGAGTCGTTGGCGAGGTCGAGGGCGGCGTCCAGCGAGTCGGCCCGGAAGACCGTGGCGACCGGTCCGAACACCTCCTCGGACCAGACGCGCATCGACGGGTCGAGGTCGGTCAGGACGGTGGGCGGGTAGTACCAGCCGGGTCGGTCCGGCCGCCGGCCGCCGCACCGGACCGTGGCGCCTTTGGCCACCGCGTCCTGTACCTGCTCGTCGAGCGTGTCCCGGCCCTGCTCGGTGGCGAGCGGGCCGATGTCCGTACCCTCGTCCATCGGGTCGGCCACGACGAGCCCGGACATCCGCGCGACGAACTCGTCGACGAACCTGTCGTAAACCTCGGTGTGCACGATGAACCGCTTGGCGGCGATACACGACTGGCCGTTGTTCTGGCAGCGTGCGGTGGTCGCGACCGCCGCCGCGGCGGGCAGGTCGGCCGACGGCATGACGATGAACGGGTCGCTGCCGCCCAGCTCCAGTACGGTTTTCTTGAGCTCCGCGCCGGCCACCGCGGCCACCGACCGGCCGGCGGCCTCGCTTCCGGTCAGGGTCACGGCCCGGACCCGGGGATCAGAGATCAGCGTGGGTACCCGGTCGGAGCCGATCAGCAGCGTCTGGAACGACCCGGCCGGGAAGCCGGCCCGGCTGAACAGATCTTCGAGGTACAGGGCGGTCTGCGGCACGTTCGAGGCGTGCTTCAGCAGCCCGACGTTGCCCGCCATCAGGGCCGGGGCGGCGAACCGGATGACCTGCCAGAGCGGGAAGTTCCACGGCATGATCGCCAGTACCGGGCCGAGCGGCTGGTAGCGCACGTAGGCCCGGACCGCACCGACCGCCGAGGGGTCGGCGGGTTCGTCGGCCAGGAAGCTCTCCGCGTGGTCGGCGAAATAGCGGCAGCCCTTGGCGCACTTGGCGACCTCGGCCTTTGCCGAGCCGAGCGTCTTGCCCATCTCGGTGGTCATCATGCTGGCCACCTCGGCCTGCTCCTTGTCGAGCAGGTCGGCGGCGGCCCGCAGCCACTCCGACCGCTCGGCGAACGAGGTGCGCCGGAGCGCGGCGAACCCGCTGACCGCCGAGGCCAGCCGGGACTCGATGTCCTCCGGCGTCAACGGGTCGAAGTCGCGAAGCAGCCGCCCGTCGGCTGGATTGATGGTCGCGATCGCCATGACGACCCCCAGGAAACTAGCTCAGGCCCACCCGGTCCAGGATCCACGCTAGTACGAATGCCTCTTCGCGCCACACGTTGTACCGGCCGGACGGGCCGCTGTGCCCGGCGCCCATCTCGGTCTTGAGCAGCACGTTGGTATCGGGGGAGAGGTGGCGCAGCCGGGCCACCCACTTGGTCGGCTCGTGGTAGAGCACCCGGGTGTCGTTGAGGCTGCTCATCACGAGGATCGGCGGGTACGGCTCCGACGACACGTTCTCGTACGGCGAGTAGGACTTCATGTACTCGTACACCTGCGGGTCTTCCAGCGGGTTGCCCCACTCCTCCCACTCGGTGACGGTCAGCGGGAGGGACGGGTCGAGGATCGTGTCGAGCGCGTCGACGAAGGGCACCTCGGCGACGAACCCGCCGAACGCCTGCGGGGCCAGGTTGGCCACGGCGCCGACCAGCAGTCCGCCGGCGGAGCCGCCCCGGGCGATCATGCGCTCGGGTGCCGACCAGCCGGTCTTGGCCAGGTGCGCGGCGCAGGCCACGAAGTCGGTGAAGGTGTTCTTCTTGGCCAGCAGCTTGCCGTGGTCATACCAGGCGCGGCCCAGCTCGCCGCCGCCACGGACGTGGGCGACCGCGAACACCACCCCTCTGTCCACAAGGGACAGCCGGGCGATGGAGAACCACGGGTCGGCGGAGATCTCGTACGAGCCGTAGCCGTAGAGCACCAGCGGGGCGGTGCCGTCCCGGGGGGTACCGCGCCGGCAGACCAGCGAGACGGGTACCCGGGTGCCGTCGTCGGCCAGCGCCCATTCGCGGTGCTGCTCGTACCGCTCGGGGTCGTACCCGCCGAGCACCGGCCGCTGCTTGCGCAGCACCAGCGCACCGCTGGCCAGGTCGCAGTCGTAGACCGAGTCGGGCGTGACCAGCGAGACGTAGTGCAGCCGGAACGAGTCGGTCTGGTATTCCGGGTTGGCGTCCGGGCCGACCGCGTAGATCGGCTCGGGGAACTCGATGTCGTATTCGCCGCCCCCGTCCAACGGCACCACCCGCAGCCCGGTCAGCCCCTCCCGGCGCAGCGACACCACCAGGTAGCGGCTGAACGCCTCCACCGCGAGCAGGCGGGTACCGGGGCAGTGCTCGATCAGTGGCGTCCACCCGCCCGGGTCGTCCACCGAGGTGTACGACAGCGCGAAGTCCTCGGCCCCGTCGTTGTGCAGGATCAGGAACCGGTGCCCGTGGTGCTCGACCGCGTACTCGACGCCCTGCCGGCGCGGCGCGATCACCCGGAGCGGGTCGAGCGGAGCGTCGGCCGGCAGGTAGCGCACCTCGGAGGTGAGCTTGCTGCCGATCTCGACGAAGATGAAGCGCTCCGACCGGGTCAGCTCGACGCCCACCCAGAACCGCTCGTCGTCCTCCTGGTGGACGATCGCGTCGGTGTCCGGGGCGGTACCGACCACGTGCCGCCAGACCCGGTACGGGCGCCACGCGTCGTCCACCGTGATGTAGAACAGCGTCGACGCGTCCAGCGACCAGGCCGAACCGTAGTGCGTGTTCGGGAGCGTGTCGGGCAGCACGGTGCCGGTGGACAGATCCTTGACCCGCAAGGTGAACCGCTCTTCGCCGACGAAGTCGGTGGAGTATGCGAGCCATCGGCCGTCCGGCGAGACATCGAACGTACCCAGTGCGAAGAACTCGTGTCCCTCGGCGAGTGCGTTGCCGTCGAGCAGGATCTCCTCACCGGGCAGGGCTGCTCCGTCCACGGTTGACGGCGGGTCGGTGACCGCGGGGTCGGCCGCCACCCGGCAGTGGATCGCGTACTGCTGGCCCTCGACCATCCGGTTGTAGTACCAGTAACCGCCTTTTCGGACCGGTACCGACAGATCGGTCTCCTGGGTCCGGTTCTTGATCTCGTTGAACAGGGTCTCCCGCAGCCCGGCCAGTGGGGCGGTGGCCGCCTCGGTGAAGGCGTTCTCCGCCTTCAGGTAGGCGATGGTGTCTGGATCGTCCTTGTTCGCGAGCCATGCATACTCGTCGATCACGGTGTCACCGTGGAACGCCCGTTCGGTCGGTAGCCGCTTGGCGATGGGAGCTGTCACGCCGCAAACTTACCCGCTGTCGCGGTCAGGGTGCCGGAACGGTCATCAGGGTTTCCGGCCGACCGCACAGAACTGTTGCACGTCGGCCGATATCTTCAGGTCGGCGGCCTCGGGACGCCACCGCGAACAGGAGACGACACCGGGATCGAGCAACTCTGTGCCCTCGAAGAAAGCGCCGATCTCCCGAGCGTTACGAAAGACGATCGGGGGTTTCGCGTTGTCGTTCCAGAACTGCCGGACCTTCTCCGCCTCGTCGGGATTGACCTCGTTGCTCGCGTGCGCGATCGCCAGGTAGCTGCCCGATGGTACGGCGTCGATCAGCCGCCTGACGATGCTCCGCGCCCGGTCGTAGTCGAGGATGAAGTTCAAGACCCCAAGTAGGGTGAGCGCGACCGGTCGGGAGAAGTCCAGCGTCTTCGTGGCCGCGTGCAGGATCTTCTCCGGTTCGTGCAGGTCGGCCTCGACGTATTCGGTGGCACCCTGCGGCGTACCGGTGAGCAGGGCCCGGGCGTGTACCAGCACGAGCGGGTCGTTGTCGACATAGACGATCCGCGAGTCCGGTGCGATGGACTGGGCGATCTCGTGGGTGTTACCGGCGGTCGGCAGTCCGGTGCCGATGTCGAGGAACTGGCGCATCCCCGCCTCGCCGGCCAGGAAACGAACCGCGCGGATGAGAAATCCCCGGTCAGCCCGGGCGGTCAGCACGACATTGGGGAGCATTTCCTTGACCTGGTCACCGACCGCGCGGTCGGCGGCGAAATTGTCTTTGCCGCCCAGCCAGTAGTTCCAGACCCGAGCGGTGTGCGCCACCTGGGTGTCAAGCGGTTGCCTGGTGGTGTCGCCGGACGAATTGTCGGTCACCTTTTCGCATCCTTCGATCGCATGCCTGCGCCGGATCGGCGGTTATCTGCGCAGCATAGCATTCCATGTGTTCAGGACAAGATGCCGCGGACGCACTGACTATCCGTTCCGGGAATCGGATATCGAATTCCGACCCTCGCGACACAAGAATTCATGGACGATCCGTATATCTGGTTTACGCATTTGGGTAAATGCGGTGGCGGTCAGGGCTTGCGTGCTACCCCACAGAACACATCGAGTTCGGCGGGCAGATCGTCGCCGGGGATCGGGCCGCCACCGCGGGGTCGACACCACGCCCGGGTCAAGGATCTCCAGACCGTCGAAGAAGCCGGATGCCCAGCAGCATGAGGGCGACCTGGACGCGGGCGTGCTTGCAGCCATCGTTACACCCTTCGACTCCGTACCCGCAGGCCGTGCGGCGCCTCGTCACGCGCAGCATAGTTGCCTGCACGCTGCGGCAACACCGCCCGGCTCAGACCCGTAAGGCGGAACGGACACACGGTGCGATACGTTGCGGGTGTCCACCACGGCGGTGTATTTGGCGTCCACCCTGACTGCGCATACGCAGGAACTTGAGAGGTCATGGACCTTCGGTCCATGTGGGTCAACCGTTCGTTGTGACATGCTATCCGGCAGCCGACCGGCCGGGAGACGGCCAGTATTGGGAGGCGACAGTGGAGACGGCTCCACAGGACGAGAGTCCGGCCGCGGGACCCACCGTGACCCGGATGCTCCTGGGTGCCCAACTGCGACGACTCCGTGAGGCCCGAGGCATCAGCCGGGAGGAGGCCGGCTACGCCATCCGCGGCTCCGAATCGAAGATCAGCCGGATGGAGCTGGGCCGGGTCGGATTCAAGGAACGCGACGTGCTGGACCTGCTCACCCTCTACGGCATCACCGACGAGCGCGAACGTGAAGAGGCGTTGGTACTTACCCGCGACGCCAACACGCCAGGGTGGTGGCACCGGTACAGCGACCTGCTGCCCAGCTGGTTCCAGAACTTCCTGGGCCTGGAGACCGCCGCGGTGCTGATCCGCAGCTACGAGGTCCAGTTCGTACCGGGGCTGTTGCAGACCGAGGCGTACGCCCGGGCGGTCATCCAGATCGGCTTCAGCAGCGCGAACACCGAGGAGATCGACCGCCGGGTGAAGCTGCGGATCGACCGCCAGAAGATCCTCCGACGCCCCGACCCGCCGCAGTTGTGGGCGGTGGTCGACGAGGCCGCGCTGCGCCGCCCGATCGGCGGGGTGAGCGTCATGCGCGCCCAGATCGAGGCCCTCATCGAGGCCACCAAACTGCCCCACGTCCGGTTGCAGGTGATTCCGTTCCAGGTCGGCGGGCATGCCGCCGCTGGCGGCGCGTTCAGCATCCTGCGCTTCCCGGACCAGGACCTGCCCGACGTGGTATTCATCGAACAGCTCACCGGTGGGTTCTACCTGGAGAAGCCCGATGAGGTCGACCAATATGCCGGGGCCATGGGCCGCCTGTATATCGAGGCCGCTCCGCTGGCCCAGACCGCCGAGATTCTGCACGATATCCTGCAGGACTTCGAAGCGAAGGACAGCCTGAGTTAGCAGACATGTTGGCGCTCGCTCCGCTCGCGCGGTCGAGGCTAGGCGTCATTGCGCAGCGCGAGGATCGCGATATCGTCGCGCGGCGGCTCGGCGGAGAACGCCATCGCCGTCGCGCGCAGCCGGGTGGCGACCGCGGCGGCGTCAAATCCGGCGAGGGTACCAGCGGCGGTACGCAGCCGTTCGATGCCGAACAGTTCCGAACCGCGTCGCCGTTCGGTGACCCCGTCGGTGTAGAACACGATGGTGTCGCCCGGAGCCAGGGATACCGTGCAGCTCGGTGACCTGACCTGGGGCAGCAGGCCCAGGGCGGTACCGGGCGATCCGACAAAGCTGGCCTTGCCGTCCGCGCCGACCAGCACCGGCCGGTCGTGCCCGGCCAGATGCAAGGTGAGGTCGAGCTGGCCGGACCGGCCCCGGGCCACCACGGCCATGGCGAGCGTGCAGTATTTGCCGGCACCCCGCTCCACCAGCGTCTCGTTGATCCGGGACATGATCTGTGCGAGCGGCCGGCCGTCGCGCACCAGCACCCGTACCACGTCCCGGACCAGGCCGGTGATGGTGGCCGCCTGGATCCCCTTGCCGGACACGTCGCCGATCACCACCAGCAGCCGCCCGTCCGGCATCGGTACCAGGTCGTAGAAGTCGCCGCCCACGTCGGCGTCGCCGACCGTCGGGACATACTCGGCGCCCAGCCCGATCCCCTCGACCTCGGGCAGCGCGGGCGGCAGCAGCGACTGCTGGAGCGTGCGCGCGACCCGGCTGCGCTCGGCGTGGATGCGCGCGTTGTCGATCGCCAGCCCGAACCGCCGGGCCAGGTCGTCGATGATCGCCAGCTCCTCCGGATCGTGCTGGCGGTGCCCCGGGTGCCGGCCGACCAGCAGCAGCCCGAGCTGCTGGCCGCGGACGGCCATCGGTACCGCCAAGCCGTCGACCGGGGACGGCAGCGGTACCTGGGTCCCGGCGCGTACCGCCTCACCGAGCGCCGCCTGCGCGACCGCCGAGCCGAGCTGGTCGCGCAGGTCGGGCAGCTCGGTCTCGTCGAGGTGCGCGGCGGCGGCGTACGCCGGCTGGCCCCACTCGTCCACCCGGTACACGGCGCACCAGCTACCCAGCCTCGGTAGCACCAGCCGGGGGATCAGGGCAAGGGTCAGCTCGATGTCCAGCGACTGGGCGAGCAGCTCGCTGACCTCGGCGAGGAAGGTCAGCCACGCCTGCCGGCGCAGGTCGGTCCGGCGTAGCCGCTCGTTCTCCAGGGCCAGTCCGAGCCGCTCGGCGACCAGCTCGGCCAGCGGCGTCGCGTACGGGTTTTCCAGGTGCGACAGGGTGAGCAGCAGCTCCCCGTGCCACGGCCAGGAGATCGGCAGGGGTACCCGGACCAGTTGACCGGACTCGGCCAGCGGGATGCCGTACTCGGCGATGGGTTGGCGGCCCTTTCCGTCCGCCTGGTCCAGGCGGATCAGCCCGCCCACCGCACCGGCCGCCCCGCACAGCCGGCCGAGTAGCCGCGCGGAGAGCGGGCCGATCGCGGCCGGGTCGGCCAGCGGCAGCTCGCTGTGCGCGAGCGCGGCGAGAGCGGCGGCGCTGGGCGGGCTGAACGGTGCCGCGGGCCCGGTCCGCTCCCCGGCCCGCTGCTCCCGGCCCAGCCGGAACCAGATCGCCTTCCCGAAGGAGTGCTGGGTGGTACCCCAGCTGGTGGCGAAGTGGTCGACCAGCAGCAGGCCGCGGCCGCCCTCGGCCGGCTCTGACCCGTTCGGGGCGACGGGGGTGGGCAACACGTCCGAGAAATCGGTGACCGTCACTGTCAACTCGTCCCGGTCGGCGACCACTTCGAGATCGATGTCGGTGCGCGCGTGTACCACCCCGTTGGTGGCGATCTCGGTGGTGAGCAGCAGCGCCTCGTCCATCACCTCGGTCAGCTCGGCCTCGGTCAACGCTTCGCGGACGATCTCCCGGGCCACTCCCGGGCTACGCCGGTCAGCCGGTAGCCTGACCCGGCGTACCACGGTGGCTGACACGTTTGCAGTGTCCACCGAACAGTGCGGCAAAGCCAGCCAGCCCGGTCGCGCACCCCTGCCCGAAGGGGTGATGATGGACCCCGCACCCCCGCCCCCGACGACCGTGAGGAGCGAGATGACTACGGTCGACCGTGCCCCTGTGACGAGCGCGGATGCCGCGCTCCTGGCCGACCTGATCGAGGCGCTGCGCCGGGTCCGGCGCGGCGACTTCAAGGTACGCCTGCCCCGCGGTACCGGCCTGGCCGGCGAGGTGGCCGACAGCTTCGACGACGTCGTCGAGCTGCTGGAGCGGCGTAACCGGGAGCTGCTGCGGATCAGCCGGGTGGTCGGCCGGGAAGGCCGGATGACCGAACGGGTGGACGAGGAGCACTTCGAGGGCGCCTGGGTCGAGGGCGTCCGGGCGGTGAACAACCTGATCGACGACCTGGGCCGGCCGACCACCGAGATCGCGCGGGTGATCGTGGCGGTTGCCGAGGGCGACCTGTCGCAGAAGATGGCCAACGAGATCGACGGCCGGCCGTTGCGCGGTGAGTTCCTGCGCATCGGCCGCGCGGTGAACACCATGGTCGACCAGCTCTCCTCGTTCGCCGCCGAGGTCACCCGGGTGGCCCGTGAGGTGGGCACCGAGGGCAAGCTGGGCGGCCAGGCGGACGTACGCGGGGTCTCCGGTACCTGGCGGGACCTCACCGACAACGTCAACCTGATGGCCGCCAACCTGACCAACCAGGTGCGCTCGATCGCCGAGGTGTCCACCGCGGTGGCCCACGGCGACCTGTCCCGCAAGATCACGGTGTCCGCCAAGGGCGAGGTCGCCGAGCTGGCCGACACCATCAACTCGCTGACCGACACCCTGCGGCTGTTCGCCGAGGAGGTCACCCGGGTGGCCCGTGAGGTGGGCACCGAGGGCAAGCTGGGCGGCCAGGCGGAGGTACCGGGGGTCGCCGGTACCTGGAAGGACCTGACCGACAATGTCAACCTGATGGCCGCCAACCTGACCGGGCAGGTGCGCAACATCGCCCAGGTGGCGACGGCGGTGGCCAACGGTGACCTGTCGCAGAAGATCACGGTGGCCGCGCTCGGCGAGATCCTGGAGCTGAAGGACACCGTGAACACCATGGTGGACCAGCTCTCGTCGTTCGCCGACGAGGTCACCCGGGTGGCCCGTGAGGTGGGTACCGAGGGCAAGCTGGGCGGTCAGGCGCAGGTACGCGGGGTCGCCGGTACCTGGCGGGACCTGACCGAGTCGGTGAACCAGCTCGCCTCCAACCTGACCGGTCAGGTACGCAACATCGCGCAGGTGACCACGGCGGTGGCCCGGGGCGACCTGTCGCAGAAGATCACGGTCGATGCCCGGGGCGAGATCCTGGAGCTGAAGTCCACTGTGAACACGATGGTGGACCAGCTCTCGTCGTTCGCCGACGAGGTGACCCGGGTGGCCCGTGAGGTGGGTACCGAGGGCAAGCTGGGCGGTCAGGCGCAGGTACGCGGGGTCGCCGGTACCTGGCGGGACCTGACCGACAACGTGAACTTCATGGCCTCCAACCTGACCAGTCAGGTGCGCAACATCGCGCAGGTGGCGACGGCGGTGGCCAACGGCGACCTGTCGCAGAAGATCACCGTCGATGCCCGGGGCGAGATCCTGGAGTTGAAGTCGACCGTTAACACGATGGTGGACCAGCTCTCGTCGTTCGCCGACGAGGTGACCCGGGTGGCCCGTGAGGTGGGCACCGAGGGCAAGCTGGGCGGTCAGGCGCAGGTACGCGGGGTCGCCGGTACCTGGCGCGGCCTGACCGACAACGTGAACTTCATGGCCTCCAACCTGACCAGTCAGGTGCGCAACATCGCGCAGGTGGCGACGGCGGTGGCCCGGGGTGACCTGTCGCAGAAGATCACTGTCGACGCGCTCGGCGAGATCCTGGAGCTGAAGAACACCGTCAACACGATGGTCGACCAGCTGTCGAGCTTCGCCGACGAGGTCACCCGGGTGGCCTGGGAGGTGGGTACCGAGGGCAAGCTGGGCGGCCAGGCACAGGTGAAGGGCGTCTCCGGTACCTGGCGGGACCTCACCGACAACGTCAACTCGATGGCCTCCAACCTGACCTCGCAGGTACGCAACATCGCTCAGGTCACCACGGCAGTGGCCCGGGGCGACATGTCGCAGAAGATCACGGTCGACGCGCAGGGCGAGATCCTGGAGCTGAAGAACACCGTCAACACGATGGTGGATCAGCTGTCGAGCTTCGCCGACGAGCTGACCCGGGTCGGCCGGGAGGTCGGCATCGAGGGCAAGCTGGGCGGTCAGGCGCAGGTGAAGGGGGTGGCCGGTACCTGGCGGGACCTGACCGAGAACGTCAACCAGCTCGCCGCCACGCTGACCACCCAGCTGCGCGCGATCGCCCAGGTGTCCACCGCGGTGACCCGGGGCGACCTGACCCAGCGGATCGCGGTCGAGGCGCAGGGCGAGGTCGCCGAGCTGAAGGACAACATCAACCAGATGATCGTCACGCTCCGCGAGACCACCAAGAAGAACGCGGAGCAGGGCTGGCTGGACTCCAACCTGGCCCGGATCGGCGGCCTGTTGCAGGGGCAACGGGACCTCGGCGAGGTCTGCCGCATGATCATGAATGAGGTCACCCCGCTGGTCGAGGCGCAGCTCGGCGCGTTCTTCCTCAGCGGTACCCATGACTCCGCGCTGCGCCTGGTGCTCACCGCCGCCTACGGCTACCCGACGCCCGAGAACGACGTGGTCTTCGCGCCGGGGGAGGGGCTGGTCGGGCAGGCGCTGGTGTCGCGCCGGGTGATCCGGGTCAGCGCGGCCCCGGACCGGCGGATGACCATCCGGTCCGGGTTGGCCGACACCGCGCCGACCGACCTGGTGGTGCTGCCGATCCTGTTCGAGGGCGAGGTCCTCGGCGTGATCGAGTTCGCCTCGGTGAGCACCTTCTCCGAGCTGCACCTGGGCTTCCTGGAGCGGCTGGTGGCGACGATCGGCATCGCGCTCAACACGATCCAGGCCAACCGGCGTACCGAGGAGCTGCTGGCCCAGTCCCAGCGGCTGGCGCACGAGCTGCAGGAGCAGTCGGCCGAGCTGCAACGCACCAACGCCGAGCTGGAGGAGAAGGCGACCCTGCTCTCCGAGCAGAACGCCAACATCGAGACCAAGAACCGGGAGATCGAGCTGGCCCGGCTGGGCCTGGAGGAGAAGGCCCTCCAGCTCACCCAGGCCTCGCAGTACAAGTCCGAGTTCCTCGCCAACATGAGCCACGAGCTGCGTACCCCGCTCAACTCGCTGCTACTGCTGGCCCGGCTGCTCGCCGACAACTCCGAGGAAAACCTGTCGGCCAAGCAGATCGAGTTCGCCCGGACCATCCATTCCGCCGGTTCGGACCTGCTCGCGCTGATCGACGACATCCTCGACCTGTCCAAGATCGAGGCGGGCCGGATGGACGTGGAACCGGCTGAGCTGCGGCTCTCCGACATCCGCGGGTACGTCGAGCAGGCGTTCGCACCGCAGGCCGAGGAGAAGGGGCTGAGCTTCGCGGTCGAGGTGGTACCGGGGGTACCGGAGGCGATCGTCACCGACCCGCAGAAGCTCCAGCAGGTGCTGCGTAACCTGCTCTCCAACGCGGTGAAGTTCACCGACACCGGGTCGGTGACCCTGCGCATCGCGCCCGCACCGGAGGAGCTGACCGTCGGGGTGGCGACGTTGCAGACGGCCCGGCAGGTGATCGGGTTCACGGTCATGGATACCGGCATCGGAATCGCCGACGACAAGGTGAGCCTGATCTTCGAGGAGTTCCAGCAGGCCGACGGTACGACCAGCCGCAAGTACGGGGGTACCGGCCTGGGCCTGTCGATCAGCCGGCGGTTGGCCTGGCTGCTCGGTGGCGCGATCATGGTTGAGTCCGAGCCGGGCGCCGGATCGAGCTTCACCCTGTACCTGCCCGACGCCCTGCTGTCCGACAGCCTCACCGGTACCGGCACCAGCAACCTGCTGCCGCCGCCGATCACGACACCGAGCTCGATCCGTACCGGCCCGGCGGTCCTGCGACCCACGGCCCCCGGCCGGCCGGTCAGCCAGGCCGCGCACCAGCTGGACGGGGCGACCGTGCTGATCGTCGACGACGACGTACGCAACGTCTTCGCCCTGACCAGTGCCCTGGAGCTGCACGGCATGACCGTGCTGTACGCGGACAACGGCGCGGCCGGCATCCGGATGCTCGCCGAGCACCCGGAGGTCGACGTGGTGCTGATGGATGCGATGATGCCCGACCAGGACGGGTACGAGACGACCCGGGCCATCCGCCGCAACCGTCGCTTCGCCGAGCTGCCGGTCATCTTCCTCACCGCCAAGGCGATGCCCGGCGACCGGGAGTCGGCGATCGTCGCGGGGGCGAGCGACTACATCACCAAGCCGGTCGACCTCGACGAGCTGCTTGAACTGATGGCCTCCTGGGTATCCGGGACGGCCCATGAGTGACGCACCCGTGCCGGCCGACGACGTCCTCCCGAAGGCGTTGCTGGTGGACGACCGGCGGGACAACCTGATCGCGCTGGAGGCGATCCTGCAGGGGCTGCCGGTCGAGCCGGTCGCCGTGGAGAGCGGCGCGGCCGCACTCAAGCAGCTGCTCATCGACGACTTCGCGGTGATCCTGCTGGACGCGCAGATGCCGGAGATGGACGGGTTCGAGACGGCCAGCCACATCAAGCAGCGGGAGCGGACCCGGCACGTACCCATCATCTTTCTCACCGCGGCCGACCGGGATGCGCAACTGGCCCTGCGGGGTTACGCGGCCGGCGCGGTGGACTATCTGACCAAGCCGTTCGACCCGTGGGTGCTGCGCGCCAAGGTGTCCGTCTTCGTCGAGCTGTGGACCAAGACCAGGCAGCTCGAGGCACACGCCGGATCGGCCCGCCAGCTGCGGACGCTGACCAGCGCGATCGATGAGGCGGTAGCCATGCTGCGCACCGGCGAGCCCAGCCGGGCCCTGGAAATCCTGGAGCGGACAAGGAGCTGACCGCGCCGAGGCGGGCGGCGTCTGGACTGACGAGCGAAGCGAGGAGGGAAGACGTCGCCTTGGCGAGCCTCGGTGCCGCGCTCGCGGAGGCGAGCGCCAAATTAATGGATCATCAGGGCCGGGCGGAGCCCGGTGATGTCCAGCACCCGGAGCAGGAAGTCGGCCACGTTGGTCAGCACCAGGTAGCTCTGCGCCAGGCCGGCCTTGCGGGAGAGCACGACCAGTGTGCCCAGGCCCTGAGAGTCACAGAAGGTCACCCCGGCCATGTCCAGCACGATCCGCGGCGGCGCGGTGCTGAGCAGCTCCGCGATGATGACGGAGAGTTGAGGTGCGGTGGACAGGTCCAGCTCGCCCGAGAGGCTGACCACCACCTCGGACGGCTGATGCTGTACCAGGATGGTCAGCTCCGGGCGCTCCACGGGGACAGCCTATCGGTATCGACCGGGTTGAGCCGGTTCAGAAAGCGTCTCGAAACGCCCCGCCGGTAATCGATACGTAGAGTGCTGACATACTGGCGGACGCTGTGGAGGAGATGGAGTCGAAGGCCCTTTTCGACCGCGCCCAGGCGGTTACGCCGGGCGGGGTGAACTCACCTGTCCGGGCGTTCCGCGCGGTCGGCGGGACGCCCCGGTTCATCGCCTCCGGGCAGGGCTGCTGGCTGACCGACGTGGACGGGCAGCGCTACGTCGACCTGGTCTGCTCGTGGGGGCCGCTGATCCACGGGCACGCCCATCCGGCCGTCGTCGATGCCGTGGTACGCGCCGCGGCCAAGGGGACCAGCTTCGGTGCCCCGACCCCGGGCGAGGTGGAGCTGGCCGAGGAGCTGGTCGCGCGTACCGCCGTGGAGCAGGTACGGCTGGTCAACTCCGGTACCGAGGCGACCATGTCGGCGCTGCGGCTGGCCCGGGGCTACACCGGCCGGTCGACCGTGGTGAAGTTCGCCGGCTGCTACCACGGTCACCTGGACGCGCTGCTCGTCGCGGCCGGTTCCGGGGTGGCCACGCTGGCCCTGCCCGACTCCTCCGGGGTCACCGGTACGGCGGCCAGCGAGACGATCGTGCTGCCGTACAACGACGTGGACGCGGTGGAGAAGGCGTTCGCCGAGCACGGTTCCCGGATCGCGGCGGTCATCACCGAGGCGGTACCCGGCAACATGGGCGTGGTACCACCGTTGTCCGGCTTCAATGCCCGGCTGGCCGCGCTCTGCCAGGACCACGGGGCGCTGCTCATCATGGATGAGGTGCTGACCGGGTTCCGGGTCAGCCGCTCCGGCTGGCACGGCATCGACCCGGTGGACGCCGACCTGTGGACCTTCGGCAAGGTGATGGGCGGCGGGCTGCCGGCCGCCGCGTTCGGTGGCCGGGCCGACATCATGTCCCGGCTCGCCCCGGGCGGACCGGTATACCAGGCCGGCACGCTGTCCGGTAACCCGCTGGCCTGTGCGGCCGGGCTGGCCAGCCTGCGGCTTGCCACGCCGGAGGTGTACGCGACGCTGGACGCGACCGCGGCCACCATCGGGAAGCTGGCCACCGAGGCGCTGACCGCGGCCGGGGTACCGCACCAGCTGTCCAGCGCCGGCAACCTCTTCTCGGTGTTCTTCACCGGGCGGCGGGTCACCGACTACGCCGGGGCGCAGACTCAGAACCTGGCCGCGTTCCGGGCGTTCTTCCACGCCATGCTCGCCGGCGGGGTCTACCTGCCGGCAAGCGCGTACGAGGTGTGGTTCGTCTCCACCGCGATCGACGACGAGGCGCTCGAACGGATCGCGGCGGCCCTGCCGAAAGCGGCCCGCGCGGCGGGCGAGCGGGGGACCGCATGACCGAGGGCCGCGAGGGCATGCGAAAGGGGAGCACCGCGTGACGACGACCGTGGTTCACCTGCTGCGGCACGGCGAGGTCGACAACCCGACGAAGATCCTGTATGGCCGGCTGCCCGGATACCACCTGTCCGAGCTGGGCGTACAGATGGCCAAGGTGGCCGCCGAGTGGCTGGCCGGGCGGGACGTCACCCACCTGGTGTCCAGCCCACTGGAGCGGGCGCTGGAGACCGCCGCGCCGCTGGCCGAGGCGTTCAAGCAACCGGTACAGGCCGACCAGCGGCTGATCGAGAGCACCAACGCGTTCGAGGGCAAGCGGGTCGGGGTCGGTGACGGTGCGCTGCGCGACCCGCGCAACTGGTGGAAGCTGCGCAACCCGCTGGCCCCCTCCTGGGGCGAGTCCTACCAGGCGGTGGCCGCCCGGATGAACGCCGCGCTGCACGGCGCGCGGGCGGCCGCCGAGGGGCACGAGGCGGTCTGCGTGTCCCACCAGCTGCCGATCTGGACGCTGCGCCGGTACTGCGAGCACCGCCGGCTCTGGCACGACCCGCGCCGCCGCCAGTGCGCGCTGGGCAGCGTGACCAGCTTCCGGTTCGACGGGGACCGGCTGGTCGGCATCGGGTACGCCGAGCCGGCCGCCCACCTGATCGCGGGGTCCCGGACCGCCCGTACCGCCAAGGGTGCGTGATGCGCTGGCTGCTGGTAATCCTGGCCGGGGTCGTGCTGCTGTCGGGCTGCTCGACCGGGCGGGACGCGGTCGACCAGAACGCCGGTGGCGGTAACCGGTTCGTCGCCGGGGACGGCCGGACCGTCGTGTACGCCGGGGCGGACCGCAAGCCGGCACCGGCGGTACAGGGGTCCACAGTGGACGGTGGCTCGTTCGACCTGGCCTCGGTACGCGGTCACGTGGTGGTGCTCAACTTCTGGGCCTCCTGGTGCGCGCCGTGCCGGTCCGAGGCGGCCGAGCTGGAGGCGGTACATCAGTCCACAAAGGACAGTGGAGTCACCTTCGTCGGGGTGGACAGCCGGGACGAGCGGGACGCGGCCAGGGCGTTCCTGACCGGCCGGGTGACCTACCCGAGCCTGTACGACCCGAGCGGGCGGATCGCGCTGCGCTTCACCGACGTACCGCCGACGACCCTGCCGGCCACCCTGATCGTGGACAAGGACGGGAAGATCGCGGCGGTGATCCGGGCCACGGTACGCCGGACCGAGCTGACCGAGCTGGTCGGGCAGATCGGGGCCGGATCCTGATGGGCGCGACCTTCGCCGACCTGGCCAGCGGCGGACCGCTGCTGGCGGCGGTCGGTGTGGCGGCGCTCGCCGGGCTGGTCAGCTTCCTGTCCCCGTGCGTGCTCCCGCTGGTACCCGGCTACCTGTCCTACGTCACCGGGATGGCCGGCGCCGACCTGGACGCGGGCCTGGGCACCGATCCGCGTGGGCGGAGCGTGGCGCGCAGCGGCCGACACATCAGGGGCCGGATCCTGTTGGGCAGTGCGCTCTTCGTCGCCGGGTTCACCGTGGTGTTCACGCTCACCGGGGTACTGGTCGCGCAGGCGGGACGGGCCCTGCTGACACACGAGCGGGTGCTGGAGATCGTGGTGGGGCTGCTCGTGATCGGGCTCGGGTTGGCCTTCGCCGGGCTGGTCCCCGGGCTCCAGCGGGACCTGCGGATCCAGCGGCTGCCCGGGGCGGGGCTGGCCGGGGCACCGGTGCTCGGCGCGGTCTTCGCGCTGTCCTGGACGCCGTGCGTCGGTCCGACGCTCGCCGCGGTGATGGGCCTGGCGATGGTGGGTGGGCAGACCGGCCGGGCGGTGACCCTGACCGTCGCGTACTGCCTCGGGCTCGGGCTGCCGTTCCTCGCCTTCGGGCTGGGGTTCCGCCGGCTGCTCGGGCTGTTCGCGGTGATCCGCCGGCACAGCGTCTGGGTCACCCGGATCGGCGGCGCGCTGCTGGTCCTGGTCGGGCTCGCGCTGGTGACCGGCGGCTGGACCGAGTTCGTCAACTGGCTGCGGGCGACCGTGGGCGCCGGGACGGTGAGCCTCTGAATGTCCACTGTGGACTCATTGGAGGTCACCCCGGGCGCGCCGGAGCAGCACGGGCCGGGGGCGGCCCTGCTCGCGCTCTGGCGCCGGTTGTGGCGCTGGCTCACCAGCATGCGTACCGCCCTGCTGCTGCTCTTCCTGCTCGCCGTGGCGGCCATCCCCGGATCCCTGCTGCCGCAACGCAATCTCAACGCCGACAAGGTGCGTGACTACCACCTGGCGCACCCGAAGCTCGCCCCGGTCCTGGACCGGATCGGTGCCTTCGACGTGTTCGCCTCGCCCTGGTTCTCCGCGATCTACCTGCTGCTGTTCGTCTCGCTGGTCGGCTGCCTGCTGCCGCGGGCGCGCGGGCACCTGGTCGCCCTGGTCCGGGTACCCCCGGATGCGCCGAGCCGGCTGGACCGGCTGCCCGCACACGCCGACGGCCTTGCCCGGCAAGGAGATCCGGCGGCTGTCGCGCAGCGGCTGAAAACCGCGCTGCGCCGGCGGCGGTTCCGCACCGTGGTGCGGCGCCAGGCCGACGGTGGGTTCACGGTCAGTGCCGAGAAGGGGTACCTGAAGGAGACCGGCAACCTGCTGTTCCACTTCGCCCTGCTGGCGCTGCTGGTCGGGGTCGCCTTCGGTTCGTGGTACGGCTACCACGCCAACCGGGTGCTCGTGCAGGGCGAGGACGAGGGTTTCTGCAACACTCTCCAGCAGTTCGACGACTACGGGCTCGGCGCGCGGGTCCGGCCCGGCGACCTGGAACCGTTCTGCCTGACCCTGAACCGCTTCCAGGCCACCTTCCTGGACAGCGGGGAGCCGGCGGACTTCCGGGCCGAGGCGTCGGTGTCGGTCGGTGACGCCGCCGCGAAGCCGGTGGTCATCAAGGTGAACGAACCGCTGCGGCTGGACCGGGCCCGGGTCTACCTGCTCGGTCACGGGTACGCCCCGGTGCTGCGCTACACCGACCGGTACGGGTCCGCCCAGACCACCGTCGCGCCGTTCATGAACCTCGACGCCAACCTGACCGGGCACGGGGTGGTCTCGTTCCCGGACGCCAACGTGGATCCGACCAGGCCCCGGGATCCGACGGCCAAGGCGCAGATCGCCTTCGACGGCTTCTACGTGCCGACCGCCGACCCGCACGGCGCCCTCTCGGTGTTTCCGGCCGAGCGCAACCCGGTCCTGGTGGTCACGCCGTACCGGGGCGACCTGGGCCTGGACGGAGGCGTCCCGCACTCGGTCTACACGCTCAACCAGCGCCAGATCGACAGCGGCCGGCTCAAGCCGGCGACCTCGGCGCCGGTCAGACTCAAGCCGGGCCAGTCCGCGACGCTCGACGACGGTACGACCGTGGAGTTCCTCGGCACCCGACCGTGGATCGCGGTGTCGGTACGCTACGACCCGGGCGAGCTGGTCGTGCTGGTCGGCGCGTGGTGCCTGCTGCTCGGCCTGCTCACCTCGCTGACCGGCAAGCGCCGCCGGGTCTGGTTCCGGGTACCGCCGTCCGGACCGGTCAGCGCCGGCGCGCTGGCCCGCAGCGAGTACTCCGGCTTCCAGGAGGAATTCGACAGCCTGCTGAAGGGACTTGACTGATGGCCGCGCTCTCCGACCAACTCCTCGTGTACGCCATCCTCGGGTACGCCCTGGCGATGCTCGCCTACGCCGTCGAGTACGCCTTCGGCAGCCGCAGCCTGGTGTCCCGGGTCGCCCTGCGCGAGCTGGTCAGCATCGGGGGCCCGGCCGGTGACGCGCCGGTCAGCCCGGCGGCCGCCGGGCCGACCGACACCCGGCTCGTCGCCGCCACCGGGCGGGCCGCGTTCGTGCTCACCGCCGTGGCCTGGCTGCTGCACCTGGGTTCCCTGGTCACCCGGGGACTCGCCGCGCACCGGGTGCCGTGGGGCAACATGTATGAGTTCGTGCTCGCGGTCTGCCTGGTCGGGGCCGCCGGCTGGTTGATCCTGCTGACCCGCCGGCCCCAGCTGCGCCCGCTCGGGCTGTTCGTCACGCTGGTCCTGGTGCTGCTGCTCGGCATCGACGGGATGCTGCTCTACACCAAGGTCGCGCCGTTGCAGCCGGTGCTCAACTCGTACTGGCTGAAGATCCACGTGACCGCCGCGATCACCGCCTCGGGTACCTTCCTGGTCGGCTTCGCCGCCGCCGCCATGACGCTGGTCCGGGCCGGGTACGACGAGGGGAAGACCCGGTTCCCGTACTCCCTCGGCGATCGGCTGCCGGCGGCCGACGGCCTGGAGCGGATCACCTTCCGGGTGCACGCGTTCGCCTTCCCGATCTGGACCTTCGCGGTGATCTGCGGGGCGATCTGGGCCGAGGCGGCGTGGGGTCGGTACTGGGGTTGGGACCCGAAGGAGACCTGGTCGTTCATCGCCTGGGTGATCTACGCCGGCTACCTGCACGCCCGCGCGACGCCCAGCGTCAAGCGCACCACCGCGACGTGGATCGCGGTGCTCGGCTGGGCCGCCATGATGGTCAACCTGTTCGGGGTCAACCTGGTCATCTCCGGCCTGCACTCGTACGCCGGCGTCAAGTAGCGGCGGGACCGAGTACGTGGTCGCCGCGCTGCAAGAGTTGATGGATCCGTTGGTGGGACAGGTCCAGCAGCACCGCCAGGTCGCGTACTGATCCACCGGCGGGCAGGGCCAAGGCCCGATCTGTCAATCGGAACCCAGCAGGTCACGGACGCGTCGATCTAGGGTGCCGAGGCTGCGCGCGCGACCGGCCACGCCGATGGTTGCCATCTCCGCCTGCCATGCGTCGGCATCACGACGCATTACAACCACCACCAGATCTCCCCGCTCGCCGTGCTGTGCCTTCGAGCACATCGAACAGCGCCGCCATGACGTCTTCCTCAACGCCTTCCGTCCAGGCTCGATCGGCTACGTAGCTCATGACCCGTTCGAACTCTGCCTTTCGTTCGTTGTCCGGCTGCCCGACCAAGACCTGACTCACGGCAGTCCCCTTCTTCACGCAGCCTCCTGGAAGGCACCGGAGCGGGTGGCGTCTGCGCCAACATCGACTTGCCTGGAGAGCGTCCCCGCTGACGGCTCGCAAGCGCCCGCCCCGGTGCCACTGGTCAGACAACCGTGGACGGACCGGTCCGCCCATCGCACTCCCGATGCATCCTGGTGGCATCGGTGCCACAGGCTATATGTGCCTGTCGCTCCGGGCGGCGACGTGCCAACATGTGCGGGTACCTTCAGGAGGGCATTCTGATGGCTACCAGACGGGTACGCCTTGCCGAGCGGCGTAAGGCGATCGGCTACACCCAGGAGCAGCTTGCCGAGCAATTGGGCGTTGAACGCACCACTATCGCACGCTGGGAGGCCGGCAGCAACGAGCCTCAACCCTGGCAGCGGCCGAATCTGGCTATGGCGCTGCACGTGTCGGTGGACGAGTTGATCGCGCTCTTGAACGAAGCCGGTATCCGGTCTGTTGTAGGCCTTCCCGCAGTCCAGGAGCATGGAGCGCCTCTGGTCGAACCGCCCTCGCAGATTCTCGAGCGCATTCAGCAGCAAGGCACTGGCCATGTCACGGATACGGTCCTCGACGCACTCGACGCCTACATCGAGGATGTTGTGGAGCACTATGAGGAGAAGGGCCCGACAGCGCTTGCCCCGGACGTGGTTCGGCAACGCCAATGGCTGCAAAAGTCGCTCGTGACCTGCCCACCTTCGAAGCGGGGCGAACGCCTGGTGGGGATAGCTGGTCGGCTGTCGGCCATGCTTGCCTACATGGCAACGAATCTGGGCCGGTTCCACTCGGCGCGAGCGTACGCCATCGAGGCGTTTGCCCTTGCCGACCAGATAGGTGATGCCGATCTCAAGTCCTGGGTACGTGGTACACAGAGCTTCACCGAGTACTACACCGGCAATTACCGTCAAGCGCTGGATTATGCGCTGGACGGCCAACGTTACGCCGGGTCGGGCCAGCAAGCGGTACGTCTGGTTATCAACGGCGAGGCTCGTGCTCTGGCGAAGATGCAACAACCGATCGATTGCACCGTTGGGAGAGCCTACGAGATCTTGGCCGCGTTACGCCCCCCACTCGGAATGTCATCCTGCATCTCCTTTGGTCTGTATAGCGAGGCTCGCGTCGCGTCCAACGCCGCCACGGCCTACCTGTCCCTGCGGCAGACAACTCGCGTGCTTGAACACGCTGCCTGGGCGGCGGGTGTCGCCGACGCGTCGCCGTCGATCTGGAGTCAAGCGTTGGTACGTCTGGACACGGCAAGCGCCTTAGCCGAGGGTCAGCACCTTGATCTTGAACGTGCTACGAACCTATGCCGGGAAGCAATGACGGTCTCGCGCCATCGCCAGGTTGAGTCAGTCAGGCAGCGCACCCGTGAATTCGTGCGGCGACTTCGGCCCTGGCAGGACGTACCCGTGGCCGCTGAACTGGCTGAAGAAGTCGAGGCTTGGCTTTCCGACGGCGTATCGACACATGGCTGAGCTCGATTCCATGCCGAGCCCGTCGAACGACTACATAAAAGCCGACTGGGAGCGGTATAGGGCCCTTGACCGCTTGGTCAACCACTGGGATCGGCCGGGTTGGGGCAGCGGCCGACGCTCGTACCATTGGCTGATCGCGTTCAGGGAGGCGGGGGAGTTAGAATCGTTGGCTGCCGCCTGTCAGGCGGCGCTACAAGATCTCGCGACCCTCGATCCGATTCCGCAATCGAGCATGCATATCACCTTGGCGCGCGCCGCGTTTACCGATGAGATGACGGAAGTGGATGCGCAAGCCATCGTCGCGGCAGCTCGGCGCCGCTGTGCCAATTTCAACGCTTTCGATGTCAGAGTCGGCCCGCTAGCCGGCTCACCGGGGGCAGTGCGTTTCACTGTCGGCCCGCACCAACCGATCCGTGACTTGATGCTGATCGTAAGAGCGGCCACGAATGACGTACGAGGCCCAGGCGTTGCGACAGATTCCTTGCAGGCGTTTGTCCCGCATGTGAGCATTGCCTACAGCAATGCGACCACGCCGGCTCAGCCGGTGATTGATCGCGTCGCCGTCTTGCGGGCGCTCGGCTCCGTGACCGTTCGGGTCAACTCGGTCGAGCTAGTGGAGCTCCGGAGAGAGGAACGAAAATACCTGTGGAGAGAAATCGGGGCTGTAACCCTAACCTCGTAGCGTGCGACTACGCATCGCACTCGGGTCTGTAGCCGAGGGTGCAGTGAGGGTGGGCTGACCACCAAAGAGCCGTCTTGAACGAGGTGATAGGAGTGGCAGCTCGGATCGACGGTTCCAGCCGGGTATGCTCGCGAGGTGGCAACCCTGGGCCGGGATCAGCTAGTTGACGACCTCCTGTCCAGAACAGAGGCCCGACGCTGGGCTGCGATCGCGGCGCTGGATCCCTCGGAGCAGCGGCACCTGGGGCAGTTCTTCACCCCGCAGGCGGTAGCGGAGCGCGTCGCGGGCGAACCCCGCCTACCAGCCGAGGGAACGCTCGAGGTCTTGGATCCAGGCGCAGGCTGTGGATCACTGACGGCTGCGCTAGCTGCCAGAGTGTTTCGGAATCGACCAGGCATGCGCGTTCGCGTAACGGCTGTTGAGGCTGCTCCCGGCCTGGCAGGACTGCTGAGGGAGACTCTTGAGGACTGTCAGCAGGTGGCGCGTTCTGTGGGGAGTAAGTTCGAATACGAAATCGTGATCGGTGACTTTGTGTCGTGGGCGGCCTCGCGGGTCAGCGCCACTCTCGACCTACTCGACGATCCTCCGCGGTACGACATCGTGGTCCAAAACCCTCCGTACGGGAAGCTTCCCCGCGACTCTCACGTGCGCGGCTACTTGCGCCCGATCGGCGTAGACGTTCCTAACGTCTACGCCGCGTTTCTTGCCCTAGGTGCAAATCTGCTGGTCGACGACGGCCAACTTGTCGCCATCACGCCACGAAGCTTCGCGAACGGCGCGTACTTCCGACCATTTCGGAAGCACTTCTTTACACTGCTGGGCCTTGATCGGATCAATGTCTTCGGCGATCGCGACTCTTTATTTTCTGACCTGTCGGTGCTTCAGGAGAATATCATCCTGACCGGCACGAGGGGACGTCGACCAGAGAAGATCGCGATAGTTAGTTCCGGGGATCACGCAAGGCCGAGGATGGAGCGACTCGTCCCCTACGATGAGGTGTTCAGGCCCGGAGACACGGAATGGTTCCTGAACATCCTGACCGATATCAACGATGATCGTATCCATAGAGCCGTTGCAGGGCTGCCAGCTTCGTTGACGGATCTTGGTATCCAGGTCTCAACCGGGAGGGTTGTTGATTTCAGGGCAAAGCAGGCCCTTCGTGAGATGCCCGAGACAGACACGGTTCCATTGATCTACCCAGGGCACCTCCAGCGGGGCGTCGTGAGCTGGCCGAAGCCCGGCTATAGGAAGCCCAATGCAATCGTTGCGGATGCGTCCACGTCGAGCCTCCTGATGCCAAATGGAACATATGTGTTGGTAAAGCGCTTCTCGGCAACAGAAGAAGAGCGGCGGGTGGCTGCCGCAGTCTCTCGGCCTGCTGAGGTGCCGGGCGAATTGGTCGGCTTCGAAAATCACCTGAACGTGTTTCACAGGGATGGCGCCGGCCTCGACCCGCGACTAGCAGTTGGTCTAGCTATCTGGCTGAGCTCAAATGTATGCGACAGTCAGTTCCGTCTTTTCAGCGGTCATACTCAGGTCAATGCAACTGACTTGAGGAGTCTTCGGTACCCGAGCGCAACCCAACTTCGTGCCCTGGCCGAGGCCGTGACGGTTGAGGACTGGCCAGACAAGGATGAGATCGACAAGCTGGTGGCGGAGCACATCTTCGGTGGGTGCGACGTCCTGGGAGGAGATGACCTGGTGCCAGAGGATCACCTGGCCGAATCAATACGTGAGGCACGCGAGCTTCTTCAGGCGCTCAACTTCGACACCGAGCGCAGCAACGAACGATCAGCCCTGGTCCTGCGTACCTTGCTTGGTCTACTCCCCGATCAACCGTGGTCCGCCGCCACCAACCCGATGCTGCGTACGGTCGAGATGATGGATTTCCTGCGACAGCACTATCACCGCGACTACAAGCCGAACACACGCGAGACCATTCGTCGCCAAACCTTGCATCAGTTTGTCGCAGCCGGTCTTGTTGCCGAGAATCCTGACCGGCCCGTTCGGCCGACCAACTCGCCGCATTGGTGCTACCAAGTGACCGACCGCGCGACGGTCCTAATCCGGAGCTACGGGACACCCAGATTTGATGCCGACCTGCGCGAATACCTCATCGACCTGCCAGGGCTGCTTGAGGCATACACTGCGGCTCGCAAGATGCGACGCATCCCAGTAACCTTGCCTAGCGGACAGGAGATTACGCTCAGCCCAGGTGGCCAGAACACACTTCTCGGTAGCATCGTTCGAGACTTTTGTGGATACTTCACACCTGGTGGCACCGTCCTCTACGTCGGAGATGCCGACGCGAAGTGGGCAGTGGTTGAGACCGATCGTCTTCGTGAGCTTGGCGTGGTACTCCCGAAGCATGGCAAAGTGCCCGACCTGATCGTGCACATGCCGGAGAAGAACTGGCTGGTTCTCGTGGAGGCGGCGCCAGAGCACGGACCGGTCAATGCCAAGCGGCATGGGGAACTCCAGACTCTTTTCGCCGGCTCGACCGCTGGTCTGGTCTATGTGTCGTGCTTTCCTACACGTAGGGAGATGCGGAAGTACCTGCACGAGATCGCCTGGGAGACAGAGGTCTGGTGTGCCGACGATCCCACCCATATGATCCACTTTAACGGCGAGCGTTTTCTCGGCCCTCATGATGAGTACCCGAAAGCTCTTACCTGATGCCGGCTGAGGGCTACACGTCGGCCGGGACGAGGACGACGCCGTTGCGTAGCAAGGCGAGCGCGTCCGGGTCGCGCTGCGCCATCCGGCGCCGGGTGGCCCGGCGCAGCCGGAGCACCTGTACCGCACCGACTGTCCACAGTAGATACTGCAGGGCGAACGCCCAGCGGAACGCGGACAGCGGATAGCGCCCGCCGCCGCCCGGAGCCAGCAGGTCGAGCGCCATGCCGATGCCGATGATGAGCAGGATCGAGGCGGTGAACCCGCCGACGTTGACGATGCCGGAGGCGCTGCCCAGCCGCCCGCGCGGGTTGAAGCTGCGGGCGAAGTCGAAGGCGATCATCGACCCCGGGCCGTTGACGGCGAGGACGGTCACCAGGATGACCAGCAGCCAGAGCGGGGCGCGGCCGGGCCAGAGCAGCACCGCGGTCCAGACCGCCGCGCTCGCGCCGGCGATCGACAGGGCGATGACCGAGCGGTGGTACGGCAGCCGGGCGATCAGCTGCCCGACCGCCAGCCCACCGCCGACCATCACCACGTTGAGCATGGACAGCAGCAGTCCGGCGGTTGCCGGGCTCAGTCCTTCGCCGTCGACCAGAAACGGGTAGCCCCACAGGACCCCGAAGACGAAGCCGGAGAACTGGGTGACGAAGTGGGTCCACAGCCCGAGGCGGGTACCGGGTTCGGCCCACGCCGCGCGTACCACCTTGAGCGGCGATACCCGGGTGATGGCGGGTAGGACGGTGCCGGGTGGGGCGTCGCGTACCGCCAACAGGACCAGCCCGACCGCGACCGCGCCCAGCCCGGCCGCGCTCAGGTAGGTGACCGTCCAGCCGGCGTCGCGCAGCAGCACCACGATGGGTACCGCTGAAGCGACCGAGCCGAGCTGTCCCAGGACGCCGGTGAGCTGGACGAAGACCGGGTTGCGTTCGGGCGGCAACCAGAGCGCGACCACCCGCAGCACGCTGATGAACATCATCGCGTCGCCGATGCCGATGAGCATCCGGGCCAGGATGGCCAGCCGGATGTCCACCACCAGCGCGAAGCTGAGCTGGCCGAGCGCCATCAAGGTGGCGCCGGTGACGAGCAGCCGGCGCGAGCCGAACCGGTCGAGCAGCACGCCGACCGGTACCTGCATGGCGGCGTACACGGCGAGTTGGACGACCGAGAGGGTGGCCAGCAGGGAGGCGCTGATCCCGAAGCGGTGCGCGGCGGCGACCCCGGCCACCCCGAGCGAGGTGCGGTGGAACACCGCGACCAGGTAGCCGAAGACGCCGACAGCCCAGACCAGCAGCGCCTTGCGGGACACCGTGGTCATCGGGCCGGCCGCAGATGCAGTGCGGCGGTACCGATGTGCTGCTCGACCAGCCGGGTCCACTGGCCGGGGTCGTCGCCGCGCAGCGCGTCGAGCAGTTCGGTGTGCTCGGCCACGGCCCGGTCCATCCGCTCCGGCTCGACCCGCATCGCGGCGATGCCGATCCGCATCTGCCGGTCGCGCAGCCGCTGGTACACCTCGGCCAGGATCCGGTTACCGCCGCAGTCGACCACGGTGGCGTGGAAGCACCGGTCGGCGCTCATCAACGCGACCACGTCCCGCTGGTCGCGGGCTTCCCGCATGGTGTCCAGCAGCGGCTCCAACCCGGTGACCAGTTGTGCGCGCCGGGCCCAGACCCGTCCCGCCGCGTGTACCTCGACCAGCCGCCGCGCGTCGATCACGTCATCGATCTCCTGTGCCGACACCGGCAGGACGAGTACCCCGCGCTTCGGATACAGCGCGACGAGCCCCTCGGACTCCAGGCGGAGCAGGGCTTCCCGGACCGGGGTACGGGAGACTCCGACCGTCGCGGCGATCTCCGCCTCGGAGAGCAGCGCACCGTCGGCGTGGATACGTTGCAGGATGGCGCTTTTCAGGTGCTGGTAGACGCGGTTACCCGCGGAGAGCGTATCCATGATGTATACAAGATATGCCACTCGGCCCCTGAGTCGCCAGCGGATGCGCCGCGCGAGCCAGGCGAGCGCCGTCGTTACCCGGCCTGCGAGACTTGCCACATGGCGCGCGGCTTCCCGTACCACGATCTGAAGGACTTCCTCGCTGCTCTCCAGGCTGCGGGGGAGCTGCGCCGGGTGTCCGTACCGGTGGATCCCACCCTGGAGATGAGCGAGATCGTCACCCGTACCGTCCGGGCGGGTGGGCCGGCTCTGCTGTTCGAGAAGCCGTCCCGGGGCGACATGCCGGTGGCCATCAACCTCTTCGGTACCCATCGGCGGATGGCGATGGCTCTCGGTGTCGAGGACGTCGACGAGATCGGTGTCCGGATCGGCGAGCTGATCCGGCCGGAGCTGCCGGTCGGCTGGGCCGGGATCCGGGACGGCATCGGCAAGCTGATGCAGCTCAAGTCGGTACCCCCGAAGCGGGTCAGGTCCGCCCCCTGCCAGGAGGTGGTCTACGACAAGGTGGACCTCGGCCGCCTGCCCGGTCTGCAGACCTGGCCCGAAGACGGCGGCGTGTTCCACAACTTCGGCCTGACCCACACGAAGCATCCGGAGACCGGCAAGCGCAACCTCGGCCTCTACCGGCTGCACCAGCACTCCCACGACACCCTCGGCATGCACTGGCAGATCCACAAGGATTCGACCGCGCACCACGCGGTCGCCGAGCGCCGGGGCGAGCGGCTGCCGGTCGCCATCGCGATCGGCGGTGACCCGGTGGTCTCCTACGCGGCCACCGCGCCGCTGCCCGGCGACATCGACGAATACCTCTTCGCTGGGTTCCTGCGCGGCGAGCGGGTGGAGATGGTGGACTGCCGCACCGTGCCGTTGCAGGTACCGGCGACCGCGCAGATCGTGCTGGAGGGCTACGTCGAGCCGGGCGAGCGGCACCCGGAGGGCCCGTTCGGCGACCACACCGGCTTCTACACGCCCGTCGAGCCGTTTCCGGTGCTGCATGTGACCACCATGACCAGCCAGCGCGACCCGGTGTACCACTCGATCATCACGTCCAAGCCGCCCCAGGAGGACGGCGGCATCGGGTACGCCACCGAGCGGATCTTCCTGCCGCTGATCAAGATGCTGATCCCGGACATCGTCGACATGGCCATGCCCGAGCCCGGCGTGTTCCACAACTGCCTGATCGTGTCGATCGCCAAGCGCTACCCCAAGCACGCGCAGAAGGTGATGAACGCGATCTGGGGCGCCCACCTGCTCTCGCTGACCAAGCTGATCGTCGTGGTCGACGAGGACTGCGACCCGCACGACTACCACGAGGTCGCCTTCCGCGCCTTCGGCAACGTCGACTACGCGCACGACCTGCTCCTGACCTCGGGACCGGTCGATCACCTGGACCACGCGTCGTACCAACAGTTCTGGGGTGGCAAGGCCGGCCTGGACGCGACCCGCAAGCTGCCGACCGAGGGCTACTCCCGAGGGTGGCCGGCCGAGGCGGTCATGTCACCCGACATCGTGTCTACTGTGGACAGACGGTGGCGGGAGTACGGGCTGTGACCACCTTCGCGCCGACGCGCTCCTTCCTGAGCCTGGTGAAGGTCGAGCACAGCGTGTTCGCGCTGCCCTTCGCCTACCTCTCGGCGCTGACCGCCATGGTCCAGCTGGACCACCGGGTGCACTGGCTCGACCTGCTGCTCATCACGCTCGCCATGGTCGGTGCCCGTACCTTCGCGATGGCCGCCAACCGCATCATCGACCGGCACATCGACGCGCGTAACCCCCGTACCGCCGGCCGGGAGCTGGTGACCGGTGCCGTCTCGGTGCGCACCGCGTGGATCGGCGCCGGCGTCGCGCTGGTCGTGTTCCTCACCGCCGCGGCCCTGCTGAACCCGTTGTGCCTCATCCTCTCCCCGCTGGCCGTACTGCCCCTGGTCGGGTATCCCTACGCCAAGCGGTTCACCGACTGGCCGCACGCGATCCTCGCCCTGGCTCAGCTGGTCGGGCCGGTCGGGGCCTGGCTCGCGGTCACCGGTACCTTCCGTGGCTCGTTCCCGGCATGGGTACTGGGTGCCGCGGTCGGGCTGTGGATCGGTGGCTTCGACCTGATCTACGCCACCCAGGACGTCGAAGTGGACCGGCGGATCGGGGTACACAGCGTGCCGGCCCGGTACGGCGTGCCCTTCGCGCTGCGGGCCTCCACCGTGGCACACGTCATCACGTTCGCGCTCTTCGTCTGGTACGGCATCCTGGTCGGACTCGGCCCGCCCTGGTGGATCGGGCTCTTGCTGACAGCCGGCGCGTTCGGGTACGAGCACGCGATCGTCAAGCCGGACGATCTGTCCCGGGTCAACCGGGCGTTCTTCACCGCCAACGGCTTCGTCGGCATCGTCCTGTTCGTCTTCGCCCTCGCCGACCTCGTCCTCCGGCTCGGGCTGCAACCGTGACATCCGGAGATCCTGGCGGCGAGCACCCCATCGGAGGGGTGCCGGCCTCCAAGATCCAAGAAGGCCGAACCCCGTGGATCGTCGGGGTGACCGGCGCGTCCGGTACCCCGTATGCCGCCGCGGTCCTGCGCGGGCTGCTCGACGCCGGGCTCCCGGTCGACCTGGTGGTGTCCCGGGCGGCCCGGTTGACCCTGCTGGACGAGACCGGCATCGCGTTCCGGGACACGCACTGGCATGACGATCTGGAAACCTGGCTGGGCGTAGTGGTCAAGGACGTCACCTACTGGCCGGCCGGTGACCTGGCCGCCGGGCCGAGCAGCGGCTCGTATCCGACGCGGGGCATGGTGGTGGTACCGGCCAGCACCGCCGCGTGTGCCGGGATCGCCCTCGGGCTCGCCAAGGACCTGCTGCAACGGGCCGCCGAGGTGAACCTCAAGGAGCGCCGCCGGGTGGTGGTGGTACCCCGGGAGACGCCGGTGTCCCGCTCGCACCTGGAGCACTTGATCGCGCTGCACGACGCGGGAGCCGTGGTGCTGCCGGCCAGCCCGGGCTTCTACAGCGCCGGCGCCCGGGCCAGTGCCGGCCAACTCGTCGACTTCGTGGCCGGCAAGGTGCTGGACGCGGTCGGGGTACCGCACACGCTGTTCACCCGCTGGCACGGTGAGCTGGGAGCGGGGCGTACCGCAGCCGAAAGGTGATCGGATGTTTGGGTTGACAACCCAGTGACGTACCCCTATGTTTCGCTGAGGTTTCCCGTCCTCCGGCCCGCGCTTCATCTAGGGGAGTGCCGTGAGCACCCGTCATATCATCCGATCTCGTCTGTTCCTCGCGGTCGCCGCCGGTGCGCTGCTCGCCACCGGCGCGGTGCTGGCGCTGCCGGCGCACGCGGCCACCGCGGTCACCTTCTTCGTCTCCCCCACCGGCAGTGACAGCAACGCCGGGACCAGCGCCGGCGCGCCGTTCCGGACGCTGACCAAGGCGCAGAGCGCGGCCCGGGCCATCGACAAGTCGACCTCCGGCCCGATCACGATCAGCCTGGCCGGCGGCGTCTACCGGCTGTCCAGCACGCTCACCTTCACCGCGGCCGACTCCGGCGGCGGGACCGCCGGCACGGTCTGGTGGAAGGCCGCGGCCGGGCAGTTCCCCGTCATCAGCGGCGGGGTGCGGATCGCCGGCTGGACCAAGGGCAGCGGCAGCGTCTGGTCCGCGGCCGCGCCGACCAGCCTGGACACCCGCCAGCTGTACGTCAACGGCAAGCGTGCCCAGCGGGCCACCGGCCCGATCCCGGTATCGGTGAGCCAGACCTCGACCGGCTACACCACCGCGTCCGGCGACCCGATGGCGAACTGGCGCAACCGGAGCGCGATCGAGTTCGTCTACCGGGGCGGCCTCGGGCTGTGGACCGAGCCGCGCTGCCCGGTCGGATCGATCACCAGCACCACGATCACCATGGGCCAGCCCTGCTGGGACAACTCCACGAAGCGGGTCATGCGTACCGACGGCTCCGGCCGTACCGTCAACCTGGTCGGCCGGATGTCGATCACCGAGTCGCCGACCGCCGTGGAGAACGCCTTCGAGCTGCTCGACCAGCCCGGCGAGTTCTACCTGGACAAGAGCCAGCACCGGGTCTACTACATCCCGCGTTCCGGTGAGGACCTGAGCACCGCCGACGTCGAGGCGCCCGCGCTGAGCACGCTGGTGGCCAGCGACGGCAACGCGTCCGCGCCGGTACACAACGTCGGGTTCATGGGCATCCAGTTCTCGTACGCCAACTACACGACGTCCAACACCGGTACCGGGTTCTCCGAGATCCAGGCGACCTACCAGGTCACCGGGACAAACGGGTACGCCGTGCAGGGGCTGTGCCAGTTCGTGTCCGGCGGTACCTGCCCGTACGGCAGCTGGACCAGGATGCCCGGCGCGGTGCGGTTCACCTACGACCGCAGCATCCACTTCGACCACGACTACTTCGTCCATCTCGGCGCGGCCGGCCTGGACCTGGGCAACGGCAGCCAGAACGCGACGGTGACCGCCTGTGTCTTCACCGACATCTCCGGCAACGGTCTGGACATCGGTGGCGTGAACATCCCGCAGCCGACCAGCTCGACCCAGCACACCAGCGGGATCGTGGTCAAGGACAGCCACTTCTACAACACCTCGAACGAGTACCACGGCGGGGTGGCGATCTTCGTCGGGTACGTCGAGAAGACCACGGTCACCCACAACCAGATCGACCACGTGCCGTACACGGCGATCTCGATCGGCTGGGGCGGCTGGCCGGACAAGGTGAAGCTGCCGGCGCAGCCGAACTACTCCAACCACAACACGGTCTCGAACAACCTGATCTTCAACCACATGTCGCTGCTCGGCGACGGTGGCGCGGTATACACCAACGGGATCACCGGTACCTCGATGTCCACCGGCGAGCACGTCAGCGGCAACGTGGTACACGACCAGATGAACACCTCCGGCGGCCACGTGCTGTACACCGACAACGGCGCCACCTACGTGTCGATCCTCGGCAACGCGGTGTGGAACATCCACGTCAGCCCGTGGGGCAGCCGGCACGTCAACTACACGCTGAATGACGGGACGTACGACCCGACCGACATCGAGGGCAACTACTGGCCGAACGGCCCGTCCGACTCGAACTCCAAGGGTGTGGTGATCGCGGGCAACCACAACATCACCGACCCGGGCCAGATCCCGTCCAGCATCATCGGCGCGGGTGGGATCGAGACGCCGTACCAGTCGATCCTGAGCTGGAAGCCCGCGGCCTGACGTTCCTCGAGTGCGCGGCTGACCCCTCCCCCCCGGGGTCAGCCGCGCCCTGTCGGTGGGCCGGCCCGGTCCTGCGACCAGCCCGGTCTCAGACCAGCTCGGCCAGGCCGGGGTAGCGCCGGACGTAGCCGTCCCCGTCGACGGTGAGGTCGGCGGTGAAGGTGCCGCTCTCGTACCGGATCCGCCCGTCCGGCAGGGTGGTGTAGGTCTGCCGGGCCGGCATCACCTGCAACGAGGGCACCAGCACCCACGCGACGGTGACCGTGTGCGCGGTACCCGGCTTGTCGCGCACCATCCAGAGCCGGCGCAGCGGCAGCGAGTTGAACAGCGGGCTGTAGCCGAGGTCCACGTCGCGGGCCTCGAACAGCCGGCCGGGCTCCTCCATCCCCGGCAGGCCGGCGCCCGCGTGCCCGCACAGGGCCAGCGCCTTGTCGAGGTCGCCCTGCTCGCTGGCGGTCACGTGCCAGCGGCCCAGGGCCCGTTCCAGCTTGACGTTGCGCAGCCAGCCGGCTCCTTCGACGGTGACGACCAGCCGCGCGGTCGCCCGGGTGTCGTCGACGAGCAGTTCATAACCGCAGGTGTACGGGACGGGATCGGCCGCCACGATCGTCCCGCGGGCGTGCAGGCCGCTGTCGTCGGTGACGAGTGCGTGCTCGCTGCCGGTGGTGTCGAGACGGCGCCAGAGCAGGGAACGCTTCAGGACTGCCATACCTTCGACCCTACGCCGGGAAGTCACAGGTACAGCGCACGAAGTTGGGGGTCCAGGGTGCGTTCGGTACCGCCGGCCATGGCTGCCAACATGGCCCGCAGCGTCACCACCGCCGCGCGCCCGTGCGTGCGTACCAGCCGCCGCTCGTACCCCTGGTGGAACCGGCGGGCCGCGGCGAGGGCGGCTTCGCCGCGCTCGGACAGGTACACCAGCCGGGCCCGGCCGTCCGACGGGTCGGGCCGGCGCTCGACATACCCGCGCCGCTCGATGTCGTCGATGATCTGACCGGCGCCCTGCTTGCTGATGCCGAGCCGGGTGGCCAGGTCGCTGACCGTCATCGGCCCGGTCGCCAGCGCCCGGAACACGTACCCGTCGGACCGCCCGGTGTCGCCGAACCCCTCCCGGGCGTGCGCCTCGCGCAGCTGCCTGACGAACTCCTGGTAGGCGAGGGCGAGCAGGATGCCGAGATCAACGGGTTGCGGTTGGGTGCTCATTCCCCCATGATAGACAAGTCAGCTTGTACAAGTCCGCTTGTCTATCATGGAGGCATCATGCACGTCATCACCGAAGCCGAGGCACCCCGGTTCGACCTGAACGGGATCGAGTTCACCGGGCTCGCCGCACCCAGCCGGGGCTCGGCCGACGTGTGCGCCTGGCGGATCACCGTGGCCGCCGGGGTTTACTCGCCGAGCTGGCACACCCTCGACCGGGACGAAATCTTCCTGGTCACCTCCGGCGCCATCCAGATCGCTCCGGATGCGCCGGTGGTATCCGCGGGAGACGCGGTGGTCGTGCCGGCCGGTACCCCGATCCAGCTGGTCAACCCCAAGGACGAGCCGGCCGGGGCGTACGTCGTGATACCGGCCGGCTTCACCGCCACCATGGCCGACGGCACCCCGGTCGGCACACCGCCCTGGGCTCTGTAACGTTGGCGCTCGGCTGCGCTCGCGCGGCACCGAGGCTCTCCAGGCGCCGTCTTCCCTCGTCGCTCCGCTCCTCGGTCCAGACGCCGCCCGCCTCGGTGCGGTAACGGTGGCGCTCGCCTCGGTGCGTTAGCGCCTGCGCCCGCCTCGGCGCGGGCTACGCGGCCCGGGCTCCGGTCAGCTCGGTCAGCTCGGGAGCCATCGAAGTGACCTTGGTCCGGCCGGCCACCACGCCGGCCTTCTCGACCAGCGAGAAGGTACCCGCCCGCTGCTGCGGCAGCACCAGGGTGACCACGGTGCCGGACTCGCCCGCCCGGGCGGTACGTCCGGCCCGGTGCAGGTAGTCCTTCGAATCCCGGGGCGGATCGACGTGTACCACCAGGGAGATCCCGTCGACGTGGATGCCGCGCGCGGCGACGTCGGTGGCGACCAGCACGTCCATCCGTCCCTCGCGGAACTCGGCAAGGGTACGGGTGCGTACCGCCTGGGTCTTTCCGCCGTGCAGCGCTCCGGCCCGTACCCCCTTGTCGGCCAGTTGGCCGACCAGCCGGTCCACCGCGAGCTGGGTGCGTACGAACATGATGGTCCGGCCGCGCCGCCCGGCGATCCGTGCGACGATGTCCAGCTTCTCCCGCGGCGGGATGAGCAGCAGGTGGTGGTCCATGGTGTCCACGGTGGCCACCGGCGGGTCGATCTCATGCAGCACCGGGTCGACCATGAACTGCTTGACCAGGCTGTCCACGTCGCCGTCCAGGGTGGCCGAAAAGAGCAGCCGCTGGGCGCCGACCGGGGTCTGCTCCAGCAACCCGGTCACCTCCGGCAGGAAGCCCATGTCGGCCATCTGGTCGGCCTCGTCCAGCACGGTGACATCGATCTCAGCCAGCGAGCAGGCGCCCCGCTCGATCAGGTCGCCGAGCCGGCCCGGGGTGGCGACCAGCACGTCGACGCCCTTGGCGAGGTCGCGCAGCTGCTTGTCGTACGACACCCCACCGACCGCGGTGCGGCTGAACCGGCCCATGGCCCGGGCCAGCGGTACCAGCGCGTCGTTGACCTGCATGGCCAGCTCGCGGGTCGGTACCAGGACCAGCGCGCGCGGGCGTCCCGAGGCGGCCCGCGGTCCGGCCGCCACCCGGGCGAGCAGCGGCAGCCCGAAGGCGAGCGTCTTGCCGGAGCCGGTACGCGCCCGGGCGAGCACGTCCCGGCCGGCAAGGCCGTCCGGGATGGTGGCCGCCTGGATCGGGAACGGCTCGTCGATGCCGGCCGAGACGAGCACGCGGACCAGCGGGCGGGGCAGCCCGAGCGCGGCGAACCCGGCCGCCTGCGGCTGCTCGAACACCGAGGGGAAGCTGTGTGGATCAGTGAACTGCGGGCGCGGCGTGGGCAGCGTCATGGCGTGAACGGACCTTCCAGGGTGAGGCGTACGTCCGCCGCGGCCCTGGTTGACCGCCCGTGGGATCGGAAGAACGCCCGATGGGGCGCTCCCAGTGTACGCGACCCGCTAGAAGATCCCGGCCAGGTGGGCCACCACCCCGCCCAGACCGGCCAGGAGCAGCACGCAGACCACCACCATCGCGATGATCACGCCTCGGGATCCACTGGACTTCTCCCCGGCCGCCTCGACCGGCCGGCCCTGGGCCAGGATGTGCCCGGTCAACGAACCGGACACCTCCAGGCTGGAGGTACCGCCCGGGCCGAAGGGCGTCCGGTCCTGGCTGGGCGCGGAACCCCCGTACACGGTGCCCTGCGGGCGCTGCTGCCGGGCCCATTCGCCGTACTGCGCCGAGGCGGTCGGTGGGTTGGTCGGTGCCCACACCGGGTCGGGCCGGACCGTGTCGCTGGCCGCCCCGGTGCCGTTGACCGTGCCGTTGGTGGGCACCGGCGGGGGCGGCGGGAGCGCAGGCGGCGCGGGCGCCGGTGGTGGCGGTGGAGCCGGGAGCACCGCCGCTCCCGTGCGCTGCTGGAAGCTGGTCGCGGTCGGCGTGGTCGGTGGCGGCCAGACCGGCAGCGCCGACGCGGGGACCACGACGTCCTGCGGCGGCTCGAACCCCGAGGCCCGCGCGTGGCGGTCCATCGACGGCGGACCGGGCACCGGCGGTGGTGCCGGCGGAGTCGGGGGTACGGGTCAACGGTCCTGGAACTGGCGCGGGCTGCGGGAACGGGCTCGGTAGCGGCCCGGGTGTCGGCGGCTGGTGCGGCTCCGGCGGACGCGGCGGGCTGGCCGGCTCGGGTGGTGACGGCGGTTCCGGCGGGTATGCCGGCTCGGGTGGTGACGGCGGCTCCGGCGGCTGTGGCGGTTCGTGCCCGGCCGACGCGGACCGGTACACCCCGGGCTCGTGTGCGCGCTGCTGGCCGAGCAGCGCGGCGACCTCGTGCACGCTCGGCTGCCCAGGCATCGGGACGCTCACGCTGGCCCGGGCGGCCGGCGCCGGGCCGGTCATGGGCGGAGCAGGCGGGACCGGTGGTAAGGGAGGCGGTGGCGGTGGTACCGCCGCCGGTGGTGGTGGTACGAGAGGCGGTGGCGTGGGGGGTACCGGGGGCGGTGCGGGTGCAGCGGCCGGTTCCTCCAGCCACGGCTGGGCGAACGCCGCCCAGGGCGACTCAGCGCCGGTACGGGGCGGGCGGTAGGGCTCGGCTGCCGGAGCCGGTGGCGGTGGCGGGGATACCGGTGGCGGTGGCGGGGATACCGGTGCCGGTGGCGGGGGTGGGAACGCTTCGAGCGAGCTGCTGGGTTGCCGGCGGGGCAGCTCCCCGCCGGGGAGTAGGGCGGGCGGGATCGGCGGCAGGACAGCCGGTGCCGGTAACGGCGCGACGGGCTCCGGCTCCTCGGGCCGGCTGAACTGGCCCGCCCGGTATGTGCCGCCGCTCACCCGCTGGACCGGCACCTCGGCGTCGGCCGGTGGCGGCTGTGCTGTGCGGACGCTGGCCCGCCCGACCACGCTCACCGGGCTCTCCGCCGCCGGTTGGGGAGCCGGCTCGGGAGCGGGCGGCGGTTCCGGCACAAACGGTGGTTCCGGGGCCGGTGGTGGTTCCGGGGCCGCCGTCGGGGTGGCGGGCGCCGCGAGCTGCCAGGGCATCGGGTCCGGGGACGGCTCCGGCTCCCACGGCTGGCGGGCGGCAGTCGGCGCGGCCAACGGCTCGGACTGTGGCTCGGCGTAGGACTGTGGCTCCGCGTAGGGATTCGGCTCGCCGTAGGACTGTGGCTCGCCGTAGGCCCGCGGGGCGGCGTAGGACTGGGGGGCGGCGGAGGGCTGGGGGTCGGCGTAGGACTGGGGGTCGGCGTAGGACTGGGGCGCGGGCGCGGCGTAGGGCGGGGGGTCGGCGGCCGGCTCGGGTTCCCACGGGCGGCGCGCGACCGGCTCCGGCGCCGACCGGGCCCACGGGTCCGGTTCCGGCTCGACATGCGGCTCCGGGGTGGGTACCGGAACACCAGGGTCGGGCTGCCACGGCGTCGGCTCCGAGTCCGGTGCCGGTACGTCGTAGTGCCCGGGGGCGTCGTAGTGCCCGGGATCCTGCGCGGGATCCTGGGCGGGATCCGGGTCGGCGTACGGGTCGGCATAAGGCCGGGAATACGGGACGCTCTCCGGGCTGCTGTCCGGCTCGGGCTCCCAGGGCAGCCGCTCCTCACCGGGTGACCGGTCCGGATCGGGCACACCGGTCGGCCGGGTGTCGGCCATCGGCTGGTATCCGCCTGCCTCATGCGCGGGCGGTGGAGGCGGCGGCTGCCAGGTCACGTGCCGGGGGAACTCGGGTACCGCGGCGGGTGCCTCGACACCGGGCCACAACGTACCGGCGACCGGGGGCGGGGGCATCTCGAACGGGTCGTCCACGAAGTCGGCGGGTACCTCGACGGGCAGCTCGGTACCCACCGGTGGCGGGGACGCCAGCGGCGGCAGACCGTCTTCGGCGTCCGGTGCCGTCGATGCCCCGCCGGGCGGTACCTCCCGGTAGGCGTTGCGCTCGTCCATGGCAGTTCTCCCAGTTTGCCCCTACCGGCCACGCCGGCCGGCGTGGTGACGAACCCGAGGCGTCCGGCCCTGCCGCACACCCCGCCGTTCACCGTGCCATATCGGAACCACTCAGGACAGCCGGCCCCGGACACCTCCCGGGGCAACGTGTCGGTTTCATCCGCTCAAGTCGGTTTGCCGGCAGTGGTCAGCCGGTCGGGCTCGGGTCCGGCGATGCCCCGGCGGTGGCGGACCCGCTCGTTGACGATGATCCGACCGAAGGAGAGGGCGAAGGCGCGGCCGGCGCCGAGCTCGACGAGGTCGGTGCCGGCGACGGCGAGGTCGGTGCCGGCGAGCTCGAGGGGGACGTCGCGGTCGACGGAGTCGCAGTCGGCGTTGGCGACGGCGTCGGGCTGGGGGTCGGCGACGGGCTCGGCGACGGGCTCGGCGACGGGGGCCGCGGCGGCGGTACGCGTACCGGCGATGGTGCCGACCACCCGGGTCGCCCCGAAGAAGGCGGACCACCAGATCGGCGCCACCTTCACCACGTCATCGCTGCTGGGCGCCTCGATCATCAGGTTGTCGTGGTAGTAGATGCCCACGTGCGAGATCGAGGTCCAGTCGGTACGGCTGGTGGTGCTGAAGAACAGCAGGTCACCGGGGAGCAGCTGGTCGGGCTGGACCGGCCGGGTGGCGTGGAACTGGTCGGCGGCCACCCGGGGCAGCCCGGAGAACCCGGCCTGCCGGTAGGACCAGAGGACCAGGCCGGAGCAGTCGAACGCGTCCGGGCCCTCGGCGCCCCAGACGTACGGCTTGCCGAGCCGGCTCAGCGCGGCGTTCACCGCGGCGATCGCGACCGGGCTGGCGGTGTACCCATTGACGTTGGTACCCGGGTTGAAGTGGCCGGCCAGCGCGTTGTCGGCGGCCTGCTGGGCGAGATCGGCGAGCAGTACCGCCTGCCTGTTGCGGGCGATCAGCTCGTCCAGTGCCTTCTGCTGCTGGTCGTGGCTGGCCTGCAGGCTCGCCTGCAACGCGCTGAGCTGCTGCTCGTTGGTCTGAGCGGCGGTGTAGGCGTCGTAGGCCGCCTTCGCCAGCGCGGCCGCCTTCGCCGCGTCCTGTACTGCGGTCTGCGTGCTGTCCTGGCCACCGTCCTGATCGGCGCGCAGCCCCGGGGCGAGCTGGCCGAGCTGTTGCAGGTCGCTGGCATACCCGTCCCACGGCCCCAGTTCGGTCGCCTTCTTGTATGCCTCGGTCGCCGCACTGTCTGCCCGCCGTTGCAGCTCGGCGGCCCGGTCCGTGGCGTCGCGCCAGGCCTGGTAGGTGGACTGGGTGGCCTGCTGGGCCGCGACCAGGTCCTGCCGGACCCGGTTGAGCCGTTCGCCCAGGGCCTCGACCTGGGCACGCTGGCTGAAAAGCTGGGCCGCGAACGGGCCGACGTCCCGGGGCAGGGTCGGCAGGGCGGGGGTGTTCGCGACGGGTGCCAGTGGAGCGGACGCGACCGGCGGGACTCCGGGGTCGGGTACCCCACCCGGCGTGGCCGGGTCGGCGTATGCCGGCCGCGCAATGAGTACGCACAGTGTCGTGCACACTACCGCCGACCATACGTACCGTCTCGTGCCCATCACGTCCCCCGGGTCGTCGCTGACCCCTCTGGTCTACCTCACCGGACCAACTCTGTCATCGCGGGAGGGATTACGGATCGGGCAGAAGCCACCAACAGTTGGTGTACGTCCGGGGTGGCGCCGGGTCGACCGGACCGCGGACGTAGAGTCGGATGCGGCACCCTGAGGGGAAGGTGGCGGGCTGTGGACGCAGGTCAGAAGCGGGAACTGGAGGCGAAGGTCTACGCCGGGGAGCGGTTGTCCCGGGCGGACGGGGTCGCCCTGTACGGGTCCGACGATCTGGCCTGGCTGGGCCGGCTTGCGCACCATGTGCGTACCGAGCGGAACGGCGACCGGGTGATGTTCAACGTCAACCGGCACCTCAACCTGACCAACGTCTGCTCGGCATCCTGCGCGTACTGCTCGTTCCAGCGCAAGCCGGGCGAGAAGGCCGCATACACGATGCGGGTCGGGGAGGCCGTGGCCAAGGCCAAGGAGATGGAGGACGAGCAGCTCACCGAGCTGCACATCGTCAACGGGCTGCACCCTACCCTGCCGTGGAAGTACTACCCCCGGGTGCTGCGCGAGCTGAAGGCGGCGCTGCCGAACGTCTCGTTGAAGTGCTTCACCGCCACCGAGATCCACTGGTTCGAGAAGATCTCCGGGCTGCCCGCCAGCGAGATCCTCGACGAGCTGATGGACGCCGGGCTGGAGTCGCTGACCGGCGGCGGCGCGGAGATCTTCGACTGGGAGATCCGCCAGCAGATCGTCGACCACGCCACGCACTGGGAGGACTGGTCGCGCATCCACCGGTTGGCGCACGGCAAGGGCATGAAGACCCCGTGCACGATGTTGTACGGCCACATCGAGGAGCACCGGCACCGGGTGGACCACGTGCTGCGGCTGCGCGAGTTGCAGGACGAGACCGGCGGGTTCCAGGTCTTCATTCCGCTGCGTTACCAGCACGACTTCGTCGACGCGGCGGACGGCGTCGTCCGCAACCGGCTCCAGGAGCACACCACGATGGCCGCCCCGGCCGAGTCGCTGAAGACCTTCGCGGTGTCCCGGCTGCTGTTCGACAACGTGCCGCACGTCAAGTGCTTCTGGGTCATGCACGGGCTGTCCGTCGCCCAGCTCTCCCTCAACTTCGGCGTCGACGACCTGGACGGCTCGGTGGTCGAATACAAGATCACCCACGACGCCGACCACTACGGCACGCCCGACACCATGCACCGCGACGACCTGCTGCACCTGATCTGGGACGCCGGCTTCCGGCCGGTCGAGCGGAACACCCGGTACGAGGTGGTCCGCGAGTACGGCGCGCCGGTACCGCTGGCCGAGCGGCGCGCCGAACCGCAGCAGGTGTGGGCATGACCCCGGCGGTGAAATACACGCTCGGCCGGTTGGGCCTGTTCCTGGCATGCGCGCTGGTGCTCCTACCGGTGCCGGTGAGCTTCTGGGTCAAGCTGATGGTCGCGCTGGTGGCCTCGTTCGCGTTGCAGTTCGTGGTGCTGCGCAAGTGGCGGCTGGAGATGATCGGCCAGGTGGACCAGGCGATGACCCGCCGGCGCCAGGACAAGGAGCGGCTGCGCTCCGCCCTGGCCGGCGAGGACGACACGAGCGATGAGTAGGCGTACCACCGCCGGATGGCTGCTCGCCACGGCGCTGTTGTTGGCCGGTTGCGGGACCACCACGCCGCCGGCCGCCGCCCCCTCGCCCTCGTCCGCGGCCTTCCCGGTCAGCGCCGGCGGGGTCACGCTGGCCGTGCGCCCCACGCACATCGTGTCGCTCTCCCCGACCGCGACCGAGACGCTGTTCGCGATCGACGCGGGCAGCCAGGTCAGCGCGGTCGACGACCAGTCCAACTACCCGCCGCAGGCGCCCAAGACCACGCTGTCCGGGTTCAAGCCCAACGTCGAGGCGATCGCCGCGAAGAACCCGGACCTGGTGGTCATCGCCGAGGACACCAACAAGATCAAAGATCAGCTCACCGCGCTGAAGATCCCGGTCTACCAGGCGCCGGCCGCCCGGACCCTGGACGACGTCTACGCCCAGATCCGCGACCTGGGCACGCTGACCGGCCACCGGCCCGCCGCCGACGCACTCGCCGACCGGATCAAGACGCAGATCAAGACCGCGGTGCAGGGGGTACCGAAGCGGGCCAAGCCGCTGACCTATTACTACGAGCTGGACCCCACGCTCTACTCGGTCACCTCGAAGACCTTCATCGGCTCGCTGTTCACGATGGTCGGGCTGACCAATATCGCGGACGGCGCGGACCAGACCGGGGGCGGCTACCCGCAGCTGTCCCAGGAGGCGCTGATCCAGGCCGACCCGGACCTGATCTTCCTGGCCGACACGGTCTGCTGCCAGCAGTCGATCGACACGGTACGGGCCCGGCCGGGCTGGTCCGGGTTGACCGCGGTGAAGACCGGCCAGGTGGTACAGCTCAACGACGACATCGCCTCGCGCTGGGGACCGCGCGTGGTCGAACTGGTCAAGGCGATCACCGACGCGGTGGCCAAGGTACCCAACCCGTGACCCGCCCGGCCCGGCTGACCGCCGGGTGGCTGCTCGCCGGGGTGGCCGCGGTGCTGGTCGCCGGCCTGCTCGGGCTGGCTCTCGGTCCGGTCCGGCTCAACCCGGTCGCGGTCGGTGCCCAGCTGCTCGACCTGATCCCCGGCGTGAATGTCCACAGTGGACTCTCCGAGCGCCAGGTGGCCATCGTCACCCAGCTCCGGCTGCCCCGGGTCTGCCTCGGGCTGCTGGTCGGCGCGATGCTCGCCCTGGCCGGGGGTACCTACCAGGGAGTGTTCCGCAACCCGCTGGCCGACCCGTACCTGCTCGGCGTGGCGGCCGGCGCCGGGCTCGGCGCCACCGTCGCGATCGGCGCGCTGCACGCCTTCGACTCGGTATCGGCGGTCGGCGGCCCGGGTACCCCGCTGGCGGTACCGGCCGCCGCGTTCATCGGAGCCCTGGTCGCGGTCGGGCTCACCTACCTGCTCGGGGCCAGCAGCGGGCGGTACCGCACCCCGGCCACGCTGATCCTGGCCGGCGTCGCGATCGGCAGCTTCCTCACCGCCGGGCAGAGCTTCCTCCAGCAGCGGTACGTGGACACCATCCGGGTGGTGTACTCCTGGATCCTCGGCCGGCTGACCGTGGCGGGCTGGCACGACGTACTGCTCCTGCTGCCGTACGTGCTGGTGACCGGGGCGGTGATCGTGGCGCATGCCCGGCAGGTGGACGTGCTGTCCGTCGGTGACGAGGAGGCGCGCAGCCTGGGCGCGCATCCGGTGCGTACCCGCTATGTGTTGATCCTGGCCGCGTCGCTGGGCACCGCCGCGGCGGTCTCGGTCTCCGGCCTGATCGGCTTCGTCGGGATCATCGTGCCGCACACCGTCCGGCTGCTCGCCGGGGCCAGCTACCGCGTCATCCTGCCGCTGTCCATGCTCTTCGGCGGCGCCTTCCTCACCCTGGCCGACCTGGCCGGGCGGACCCTGCTGGCACCGAACGAGGTACCGATCGGTGTGGTCACCGCGTTCTTCGGCGCACCCTTCTTCGTGGTGGTCCTGCGCACCAGCCGGGGGGTCTGATGACCCCGGCGGTCACGATCGAGGAGCTCTCCGTTCGGCTGGACGGGCACGAGATCGTCCGCGAGGTCAGCCTGACCGTCGAGGCCGGCGAGTGGGTGACCGTGATCGGGCCCAACGGCGCGGGCAAGTCCACGCTGCTGCGCGCGATCGGCGGCGTGCTGCGGTACACCGGCACGCTCGCGCTCTTCGGCCGCCCCGCGCACGCGCTGCCCCGGCGCGAGCGCGCCCGGCTGGTCGCCACCGTCCCGCAGACCCCGGTGGTACCCCCGGGCATGACCGTCCTCGACTACGTGCTGCTCGGCCGGACCCCGTACATCCCGCCGCTGGGCCGGGAGTCCGCCGCCGACCTGGCCGCCGTGGCGCAGGTCCTGGCCCGGCTCGACCTGGCCGGCTTCGCCGGGCGCCGGCTGGAGTCGCTGTCCGGCGGGGAACGCCAGCAGGTCTTCCTGGCCCGGGCGCTGGCCCAGGGCGCCACCCTGCTGCTGCTCGACGAGCCGACCACCTCGCTGGACATCGGGCACCAGCAGGACGTCCTTGAGCTGGTCGACCAGCTGCGCCGGGACGGGCAGCTGACCGTCCTGGCCACCATGCACGACCTGTCGATCGCCGGGGAGTACGCGGACCGGATGGTGCTGCTCGCCGGCGGCCGCGTCGTCGCGTCCGGTACGCCCCGGGAGGTGCTCACCGAACGGCTGCTCGGCGAGCACTACCGCGCCCGGGTACGGGTCATCGACGGCGTACAGGGCCCACTGGTCGTACCTATCCGGCCATCGTGATGTCGTACGCCTCGTCCGGGCTGAGCAATTCGAAGTACTCGTAGTACTTGTTGAAGGTCACCGCCCATTTGTCGAGGAATCCCCCGGTGCCGAGGATCCCCTGGAACGCCATTTGGAAGGTGGGGTCGGTGATGAACGCGACCTTGGCCACCCAGACTTCAGAAGTGTCGTTGGTCAGGCAGAGTTCAATGGTCTCGAACTGGATCTGCCGCTGGGCGCCGAGAATCGCGAGGGAACCAGTTTCCGCGCCGGCCCGGCCGAAGCGGACTAGCAGGGCCTCGCCGGCACCGCGGTCGAAAACGGTGATGGGTGCCCCGGTGTCGATGAGTGCGCGGGTTGTCCACTCTCCATTTGGGGCCAGAAAGAGGTGAACGTCAACCGTGGGGCGGAGGATCGGAGGATTGCCCTCCTCGCGGTACGCAAACCGATGGCGACTGATCGGTCCCCTATCCCACGCCAACCACGATGGTGTCCGAGCGGCGTGGCACGTACTGCGCTACCGCGCCCCGCCCGGCCGGTCCCATCTCGACCAGCTTCGGGACAAGCTCCCGGGAACTGTGTGCGGCGGCGATGACCTTGCCGTCCTTCACCGCGACCCAGAGCCCGGCCCAGTCATCGAGGTCGGGAAGGCGGCGCTCCGGTTCCAGAGCCTTGCGCTCCACAGCCCTCGCCCCTTCCGCTTCGCCGCAACCTTGTGATGCTAAGTCAACGGTACAAGAAAGACCGCATCTCGTCATGCCCCTTCGAGGTGCAGCGGTTCGGGGAGCGGAGCGTGGTGTAGGACAGCGAGCCGGGACACCGCCCGGGTGAGGACCACGTACAGCCGGTGCAGGCCACGGGGTTCCGCGGCCACGATCTCGGCCGGCTCGACCACGATCACGTGGTCGTACTCCAGGCCCTTGGCCAGGGTCGCCGGCAGTACGGTGACCCGCTCCTCGTCCTCGGCACCGCCCACCTCGATGCCGGCTGCGACGAGCGCGGACCTCAGGCGGGGTACGGCGGCGTCGGCGGCGATCACCCCGACCGACCCGTCGTGCTCCAGTGCCGCCCGCACCTCGGCTACGGTGTCCCGGTCCAGGTCGGTCGCCCGGGTGACGTGCAGCCAGCCGTCCCGGCGCAGCGAGCGGGCCTCGGGTACGTCCACGGCCAGCGCGGGGAGCAGCCGGTTGGCAAGGGCCACCACCGCTGCCGGTACCCGGAACCCGATGGTCAGGGGGACCACCTGGGCGTCCGGCTTGCCCAGGTGGGCGAGCGTGACCGACCAGTCCGTGGCCGCCCACGGCGCGGTACCCTGCGCCAGGTCGCCGAGCAGCGTGATCGAGCCGTGCTCGCAGCGGCGGGCGATGGCCCGGCACTGCATCGCGGACAGATCCTGCGCCTCGTCCAGCACCACGTGCCCGTAGCTGGACAACCGGTCGATCAGCCCGGCCGCCTCGTCGATCAGCACGGCGTCCGCCGCCGACCACCGGGCGGTCCGGACCGAGCGGGGCGGCTTGGCCCAGCGGATCGCCGACTGCTCCGGCTCGGTCAGGATGCCTTCCGAAACCGTCGCCGGGTCGGTCAGCAGCTCGAAGACCAGCGCCTCGGCGGTCACCGCCGGCCACACCTGGTCGAGGAACGAGGTGACCGGTGCCGACCGGCCCATCCGGCGTACCCACGCCTCGCCGGGCGAGTCCCCACTGCGTGCCTCGGCCTGCCGCTGGAGCAGGCTGACCACCCGGGCCCGGACCCGTTCCCGGCCGATCGCGTGCGGCGGCTCCTCGCGGCGTACGTCGTCGACGACCCGCCGCAGCACGTCCTCGGAGAGCCGCCAGCGGTATGAGCCGTCCGAGACGGTGATCGCCTGGGCGGGTTTGCGGACGTAGCGTGCCATCCCCCGGCGGAGTACCGCAGCCATCCGCGCGTCGTGCTTTATCCGAAGCGCGGCAAGGGAATCGGTGCCGCTCACCCGGGTCGGCAGCAGGTCGTCCACTGTGGACTGCGTGACGTCCACCTCGCCGAGGGCCGGCAGGACGGCGGCGATGTAGTGCAGGAAGGCGTGGTTGGGTCCGACGATCAGCACGCCGGACCGGCGCAGCCGCTCCCGGTGTACGTAGAGCAGGTAGGCGGCCCGGTGCAGCCCGACCGCGGTCTTCCCGGTACCGGGTGCCCCCTGTACACAGATGGTGTCCTCCAGCGCCGCCCGTACCAGCTCGTCCTGCTCCGGCTGGATGGTGGCGACGATGTCGCGCATCGGCCCGACGCGCGGCCGCTCAATCTCCTCGGTCAGGATCCGTGAGTTGGTACCGAGCTCCTCACCGCGGTCCAGGTGCTCGTCCTCGAAGCTGGTCAGCACGCCCGCCTGGAAGCCGAACCGGCGTCGGGTGGCCACGCCCTGCGGGTCGCGCACCGACGCCCGGTAGAAGGCCCGCGACAGCGGGGCGCGCCAGTCGAGCACCATCGGCTCGCCCCGGTCGTCGACCACGTGCCGGCGGCCGATGTGGTAGTCGGCGTCTTCGTGGGCCGGCACTTGGGCCGGACCAGCAAGGCGGCGTTCTTCGTGGGCCGGACCGGCAGGGCGGTTGCCAGCAAAGTCGAGCCGGCCGAAGAACAGCGGCGTGTTCGGGTCGTCGGCCAGCTCGGCGACCCGGCGGCGCAGGGTGGTACCGAGGGTCTCCGCGCTGTACGCGTCGCCGGCCACTTTCTCGCCGGTGGCGTGCAGCGCCTCGGCGCGGGCGCGCATCCGGGCCAGCGCGGCCCGGGAGGCGGCCAGATGTTCGCGTTCGGCATTCAGTTGGGTATCGAGATCGGGCAGCGTCATCGGCACCTCGGAACTTCAAAGGAGACGGCCGCCCGGCGCTCCGTCCGCCCGCTGCGGCGGTGCCGGCTGTGCCCCGAAAGAGCAGCCGACAATGCTACGCCGACGGGTACCCGACAACACCCGATTTTGTAGCGGGGCGCCGGGTAGGCGGCGCTGGTCCCGCGTGGAGTTCCCGTCGCACCCAGGCACTACCGTCGAGGACATGTGGGCCGACGTCTACCTGTCGGTGGTCGCGCGGGCGATCTCCTCCTGTGGCACCGTGCTCTCCGGCACTGCGCTGGTGATCGCGTTGCAGAGCCGCGGGGCCGGCGGTTACGCGGTCGCCGCCGTACTGATCGCCGCGGTCGCCCCGCCGATGCTGCTCGCCCCGCTGGCCGGGCGGATCAGCGACCGGGTGGACAGCCGGGTGATCCTGGTGACGGTCAGCCTGGTCCAGGCGGCGACCTGCACGCTGCTCGCCTACACCGGGCCCACGGTCGCGATCGTCGCACTGGTGGCCATCCTGGCCTGCGGGAGCGCGGTCACCAATCCCACGCTGAACGCGCTGCTGCCGGAGATGGTCAGCAGGAAACAGCTGCCCAGGGCGAGCGCGATCGGGCAGACCGCCAGCTCGATCGGGATGCTCGCGGCGCCGGCCGTGGGCGGGCTGCTTTTCGGGTGGTACGGGCTGCGCCTGCCGCTGCTCGTCGACGCCGGCAGCTACTTGGCGATCACGGTGGCCGCGCTGCTGATCCGCACCCGCCGGGGTCGTGCCGCGGCCGGCGGCCGAGGTCCGCGGCCCGGCCTGTTCCGCGACCCGCTGCTCCGGCCGGTCACCATCATGGTGGCTGCCGTGGTCACCGGCGTCAGCGCGGTCAACGTCGCGGACGTGTTCTTCATCCGGGAGACCCTGCACGGCTCGGCGATGGTCTACGGGCTGCTCGGGGCGGTGTGGACCGGGGCGATGCTGGTCGGCGCCTGGCTGCTGAGCAACCGCGAGTTCGGCGACGGGCGGTTGAGCGTGGCCCTCTTCGGCACCCTCGCCGGAGCCTGCCTGGCGGTCGGGTTGGCGGCAACCGCAACCGGGGTGGGCTGGATGGTGCCGCTGTGGGCGATCGGCGGAATCTGCAACGGAGCCGTCAACGTGGCGGCGATGGTCCTGGTCGCGCGCCGGACACCGGCCGAGGTACGCGGACGGGCTTACGCGGTCTTCGGAGCGGTGGCAAGTGGCGCCAACGCCGCCGGATACGTCCTGGGTGGGGTACTGCTCGGGGTGCTCTCGGCCCGGACGGTGATCGGGCTGGCCGGTGCCGCGGGACTCGCCGTGGCGCTGACCCTGGCCATACCCCTGTGGAAAGCCGCGACCCGCGACCGCCTGGCGCCGGCTCCCGCACCGCACCCGGTAGCGTCGGTAACGTGAGCGATGTTCAGCAGCGCCCCCGGGTCGGGCACATCGAGTTCCTGAACTGCCTGCCGATCTACTGGGGCCTGATGCGCTCCGGCGCGCTGATCGACGTCGACCTGCACAAGGACACCCCAGACCGGCTCAACGCCGACCTGATCGAGGGGCGCCTGGACGTCGGCCCGATCTCGCTGGTCGAATACCTGCGCCACGCCGACGACCTGCTCCTGTTGCCCGATCTCGCGGTGGGCAGCGACGGCCCGGTGCGTTCGGTGAACATCGTCTCCACCCGCCCGCTCGCCGACCTCGACGGGGGCCGGGTGGCGCTCGGCTCGACCAGCCGGACCGGCGTCCTGCTCGCCCGGATGCTGCTCGGCCAGCGCTACGGCGTCACGCCCGGCTACTTCCGCTGCCCGCCAGACCTGACCGGGATGCTGGCGGTGGCGGACGCCGCCGTGGTGATCGGCGACGTGGCGCTACGCGCGGCACACGAGGCACCGGCCCGGGGCCTGATCGTCACCGACCTCGGCGAGGCCTGGCGGGACTGGACCGGCCTGCCGATGGTCTTCGCCGTGTGGGCGGCCCGGCGGGCATTCGCCGGCGCGCATCCCGGGCTGGTCAAGGACGTACACGAGGCATTCCTGCGCTCGCGCGACCTGTGTCTGGCCGAGCTGGACGAGGTGGCCGCCGCCGCCGCCCGGTGGGAACCGTTCGACCCGCAGACGTTGGCCAGCTACTTCCGTACCCTCGATTTCTCCCTCGGCGAGCGACAGGTGGCCGGGCTGCGCGAGTTCGCCCGCCGGGCCGCCGACCTCGGCGAAGTGCCCGCCCTCCCGGCCGACGGCCCCTGCTTCGTCAGCGGATAGCCGTGGGGCGCCGGCGCCAGCCGGCACCCCGGCACCGCGAGGTGGCCCGGGTCAGGCGCCGGCGAAGACCTTCTGGCAGATCGCCTTCATCGCCCGCGTCGAGGCGTCCGCCGCGCTGGGGGCGTCTCCGGTACGCAGCATCACGCAGCCGGTACCGCCCTTGACCGCCACGACCAGGCGCCCGTCAGCTCCGGCGAGCGCCCTGTCGCCGAGGCCGGACAGCTCGGACAGGTCCTTGTACTGCGACTTGTACAGGTCGATCAGGCCCTTCGCGGCGGCACCGTCGAAGATGGTCAGGCCGACGGTGGCGAACGTGCCACCGGTCGCCGAGTAGGTGCAGGACGGGTACGGGATGCCCAACCGGCTGCCGTCCTTGCCCCCGTCGACCGGCAGGTTGAGGATGCTGGCCGCCTCCTGCTGGGTGAGGGTCGCGCAGGCCTTGCCCTGCACGCTGGTACCGGTGTTCCCGGTGGCACTGGGGGAGCTGTTCGAAGCCGTCGATGCGCTCGAAGTCGGAGACGCGGTCTCGGCGCAGCCGGCGAGGGCCGCCACGGTAAGCAGGGCAGCACCAATTAGTGACAGGCGGTACGACACACGGATCATGGCCGCCAGTCTGACCGGGCGAGCCCCAGAGAACCGGCCCGGCCGTGCAGCTATGGCACGAATCCGGGAGCTGCCGGCCGGGTCGGGCGGCTCACCTGCTCCGGCGGGTACGCCCGCGACGGTTCCGTGGCCGGGGCGTGACAGCCGGCCACCGGGATGACATGGTGCGGACATGCGTAAGTACGTGATCATGGGTGTGCAGGGGAGTGGCAAGGGTACCCAGGCGACCCTGCTCGCCCGCGAACTCGACCTGGTACACATCAGCGTCGGCGACATCTTCCGCTGGCACGTCCAGAACCACACCAAGCTCGGCGCGCAGGTACGCCGTACCATGCGCGCCGGCGAGCTGGTCGACGACGAGCTGGTCGGATCGGTGGTCCGCCGCCGGCTCGACGAACACGACTGGAACTTCGGCTTCATCGTCGACGGCTTCCCGCGTAACGCCCCGCAGGCCGGGTTCTTCCTGGAGAGCTACGACATCGACGGGGTGATCCACCTCGACCTGCCCGACGAGGAGGTACGCCGCCGGGTCCTGGCCCGGCGCCTCTGCTCGGGCTGCGGGCTGGACTACAACCTGATCGCCCACCGGCCCAAGCGCGAGGGGCGCTGCGACGTCTGCGGCAGCGAGCTGGTCAGCCGGGAGGACGACACCGAGCACGCGCTGGCCGCCCGGCTGCGGGACTACCACGCCAAGACCAATCCGGTACTGGATCTGTTCCGGCGCAAGGAGTTCGTGTTCACCGTCGATGCCCGGTTGGACAAGGTGGCCGTGCAGCAGGCCATCCGGCAACAGTTGAGCCTGCCGCCGTATCGCGAGCCGGCGATGACCTGACTCAGCTCAGGTGGGTGGCGAAGAACTCCAGGATCCGTTTGCGCGCGTCCTGAGCCGATGCTTCGTGCGGACCGTACCGCATGATCGGAGTCGTGAATTTGACCATGACAGGGACGCGGTCGCCGGCGCGCTCGTGGTCGTTGAGGAACCCGTGGCCGGCGGCAGGGTACTCCTTGACGTCATGCGCCACCCCGGTCGCGGTCAGCGCGTTCTCCAGCCGCGCCGCGGCGCCGCGCAGCGTCAGATCCCGGCCGCCGAAACTGCCGACCACCGGGCAGGCCCCCGCGAGGAGGCGTTCGGCATCCCTGGGTACCGCGCCGTAGTTGACGCTCGCCGCGCTGAATCCCCGGTCCGGCGCGAGCAGGAGGGCGAAGCCTCCCGCCCATGCAGAACCCGATCACGCCGATCTGACCCGCGCAGTCGGGCTGTCGGCTCAGCCAGCTCCGGACCGTCTCGACATCCTCGAAGGTGCGCCCGGTGCGCCGCCGCTTGTCGTTGAACGCGGTCCACAGGCAGGTCGGCCGCCGGCCCCAGAGGAACAGGTCCGGCGCGATCGCCAGGTAGCCCTCGTCGGCCAGCCAGTCGGCCTGGTTGCGGACGTCCTGGCCCATGCCCATCACGTCGTGGATGACGACCACACCCGGCCAGGGTCCGGGGCCCGAGGGCGTCGCCAGGTATGCCGGCAGTTCCCCATGGTCGGTCTCGATCGTCACCTCTGTCATCGGTTCCCCTCCGCCTCGGCCCGGTAGCTGCCCCAGCTTAGGGCCGGCCACCGCCCTGGCAGCCGATCCCCGGACCTAGGGAATCAGTCGGCGTCGATCGGGCGTGGGGCGGGACCGCTCAGGTCGTACCCGCGAGTGGTCAGCTCCGCTTCGACTGCCTCGCACACCGACTCCACGACGGTGACCCGGGCGAGCATCTTGTCGTCGCCCGCGACTACCCGCCAGGGGGCGGCCGGGTGGTCGGTGCGCTCCAGCATGTCCTCGACGGCCGCCTCGTACAGCGGCCGTTTCTCCCGGTTGCGCCAGTCCTCGTCGGTGAGCTTCCAGGAGCGCAGCGGATCATTGGCCCGGCTTTGGAACCGCTGGAGCTGCTCGGCATCGGAGACGTGCATCCAGAACTTCACGAGGATCATGCCCTCGGCGGTGAGGGTACGCTCGAACTCGACGATCTCCTGGTACGCCCGCATCCACTGGTCCTTGGTGGCGAACTCCTCCACCCGCTCGACCAGCACCCGCCCGTACCAGGAGCGGTCTAGCACAGCCATGCCACCCCAACCCGGCAGTACCGGCCAGAAGCGCCACAGGAAGTGGTGGCGCTTCTCGTCGTAGGTGGGTGCGGCGAACTGGGCGACCCGGACATGGCGCGGGTCGAGCGGGCCGACCAGCCGCTTGATCGCCCCGCCCTTGCCGGACGCGTCCCAGCCCTCGAAGACGACGCACAGCGGAGGACCGATCCGGTGATCCCCGAGTTGGCCACCGAGCACCAGCCGGAGGTGCAACAGGCGCCGCAGCCCGGCGTCAAGACGGGTCGTGGCGTACTTCTTCTTCAGCCTCGCGGACAGATCGACCTCAGACAGCCGGCTCATACCAGCAGCGTCGCACTGAGCGCGGTTCCGGGCTACCAACGCGGCCAATCTGGCAACGTGTCTACCATTCGCTTTCGACCAGCCCATACCACCGTGCGGGTCATATGAGGCGAGGCGACACCCGGCGTTGTCCAAATCCCGCGGGCATCCTGATCCAAGCCGTCGAAGCGCAGGAAGGTCACGCCGGCGTCGGTCAGTTCCCGTACCGCCGCGTCCATGTCGGGGATCTGCCACCCGAACACTGTGAACGGCTGTACCCGCAGCTCGTTGACCTTGGTTACGCGGAGCATGGTCGCCCCGATCCGGTACACGCACGCGAACGGGGACGCGTCCGTAGCGGTGAGGCCGAGTACGTCGGCGAAGAAGCGCCGGGACCGGTCGAGATCCGTGGATGGCAGGAAGGCGATCGCTGACGCCGCTGTAAGCATCGGTTCTCCGTGGTGGTTGGGCGGCTCGCGCATCGGTTCACCGGCCTGACTGGACCACGTCCGGGTCGATGCCGAGGCAGAACTCGTTGCCCTCGGGGTCGGCTAGGACCAGCCAGCGCTCACCGTACATCTCCAGGGGTACCGGGGTGATCCGGGTCGCGCCGAGCGCCTCGATGCGCGCCGACTCGGCGTCCAGATCGGCTACGAGCAGGTCCAGGTGCATCCGGTTCTTGGTGGTCTTCGGCTCGGGTACCCCCTGGAGGGTGAGCGCGAACGCCGGCCCGGTCAGCGCCACGTAGGAACCGGCTACCACCTCCTCGGCCGGGAAGGCAAGGACGGCTGACCAGAACCTGGCCTGCCGGTCGAGGTCGTTGCAGTCCAGCGTGAAGTTGATCCGCACGGCTAGGCCTCGGGGCTGATCAGGAGCTGCCGGGTGACCAGGTGGCAGGCGTCCGCACCGGGTTGCAGGTTGGTGGCATGCTGCCAGTTGCCGTCCGGGCTGGTCCACGGGTACCGCAGCTCGATCGCCAGTACCCAGTCGGGGTGGATGGCCAGGCAGTTGATGTGCCAGTTGTGGTCGTACACCTGCGGGGTCCAGCCGTTCTTGATCGCCGTGTCGGCGGCGATCGCCGCCGGCAGCGCGTCGATGATCCCCCAGCGCCCGCCGCCGGTGTGGGCCTGCTGGTCGGCCACCCCACCGCGGACGTTGCGCATGGCCTTGAGCAGCCACGGAGTCCAGGTCGGCCCGGCCGCCTTCCCGGTGGCGACGCACTGGCCGAGGCGCGCCGCGTCGGCCGGGGACATCGTGGTGTAGGACCAGTGGTCGGGCAGGCTGGGCCGCTTGGTGCCGTGCAGCCCGCACAGCTGGACCAGTTCGGTGATGGACGCGTCCGCGCCGTTGAGCTCGAAGTACTTGTGTGCGATGGCGTCGTCGCTGTTGACGATCATCCGGTACAGCTCGTCCTGCACGGCCTTACCGGCGGCGTTGTGCTGGCGCAGGTAGTCCGCGGCGATCCAGACTTTGATCATCGATTCGGTGGTGTTGCTGACCGTCTCCCGGTTGGTCGAGCCGGTCAGCCCGCCGGTCTGCCGGTCCAGCAGGGCCCAGCCGAAGAAGCTGAGGTAGCCGGGTGCCCTGATCGCGGCCGGGTCCGGGGGCGTACCGATGACGGGCGGGGGTGGTGCCGGCTGGCCGAGCGTCTGCAGGCGGGCGACCAGCGAGGCAGCCGGGGGCGGCGGGGTCGCGACGGCCGGGGTGGGTAGTGCGGCGCGGGTCAGCAGGACAGCGGCCGGGGCGGTGACCAGTGCGACGGCCAGATAGGCCAGCACGGTGGCCGGGCTTCGCATCCGCGTCGGCTCCCGGGTCAGAGGTCGGGGTGGTAGATCAGTTGCTGCGCGACGGACTTACAGGTGTTGGCGGCGGGCTGGAGGCCGCCGATCCTGACCATGACGCTGAGCACCCAGTCCTGGTGGATGGCCAGGCAGTTGACGTGCCAGCCGTCGGGGTACGCGGTCCAGCCGTTCTTGATCGAGACGGTGGCGGCCACCTCCGGCGGCAGCGCGTCGATGATGCCCCACCGGCCGCCCTGCCGCGTGACACTGATCTGGTCGTTCACCCCACCGCGTACGTGCTTCATGGTCTCCAGCAGCCACGGCGTCCACTTCGCCCCGGCGGCCGTACCGCTGGCCACGCACAGCCCGTATTTGACCGCGTCCTGCGGGCTCATCTGGGTCTTGGACCACCAGTACGGGTAGATCTTCGTGTGGGTTAGCCCGCACATCGAGATCATGCGCTGCATCAGGGTGTTCGAGCCGCCGATCTCGTAGTACTTCTGCGCCATGTTGTCGTTGCTGTCAATGATCATGAGGGTCAGCTCGCCGAGCACGTCGTCACCCGGGGTACGCCCGGCCTCGGCCTGGCGGCGCAGGTAGTCCCCGGTGATCCAGGCCTTGACCATCGACTCGGTGCTGTTGGTACCGGTCGCCGAGTTGGCCGAGCCGGTCACCGCACTGGTCTTGCGGTTCAGGAAGGCCCAGCTGAAGAAGCGGGCGTTGGCCGGGCCCTTGATCGAGGCGGGCACGTCCGGCGCGCGCAGGGTGGGTGGTGGCGGCGGAGCCTGCGCGGCCACCCGGATCACCCCGGCCGCGGGCGACGGGTCCTGGCCGGCCGCGATCGCCCGGGTGCGGCCGCCCAGCGAGGACAGCGCCGCGCGGGTGCCGGGCACGGCGAGCACGGCCAACCCGAGCGCGGCGACCAGCCAGGTCACCATGACCACGCGGGGACGCATCGGACTCCAAACCAGACGGGGGTACATGACTCCAGCGGCCCAGGCTACCCGGTCTGCCCCGGTACCGGCCCGAGTGGCTGGTATTACATGTCCTTGCCCAGTGCTTGCCCCGCTGTAACACTGGTGAGGTGTACGGCAACGACTTCGGCACGCCTGATGAGCCCGGCCGGCCCGGCCTGCTGGACCAGGTCGCCGATGCCGAGCGGGAGCTGCGGGCGGCCGCCGACCGCTCGGTGGAAAGCGAGGGCGGGGAGCGCTACTTCGAGGCGCTCGTCGCGGCCGACCAGAAGATCGAACCCCGCGACTGGATGCCGGACGGGTACCGGAAGACGCTGATCCGACAGATGGCCCAGCACGCACACTCCGAGATCATCGGGATGCAGCCGGAGGCCAACTGGATCACCCGGGCACCGACGCTCAAGCGCAAGGCCATCCTGCTCGCCAAGGTGCAGGACGAGGCCGGGCACGGGCTCTACCTCTACGCTGGCGCCGAGACCCTGGGCGTCACCCGGGACAGCCTGTACGAGCTGCTGCTCGCCGGGAAGCAGAAGTACTCGTCGATCTTCAACTATCCGACGCTGACCTGGGCCGATGTCGGCGCGATCGGCTGGCTGGTGGACGGCGCGGCGATCGTCAACCAGGTACCGCTGTGCCGCTGCTCGTACGGGCCGTACGCCCGGGCCATGATCCGGATCTGCAAGGAGGAGTCGTTCCACCAGCGCCAGGGGTACGAGATCCTGTACACCCTCGCGCACGGTACCCCGGCCCAGAAGGCGATGGCCCAGGACGCGGTGGACCGCTGGTGGTACCCGTCGCTGGCCATGTTCGGCCCGCCCGACACCGACTCGACCCATTCGGAGCAGTCGATGGCCTGGAAGATCAAGCGGTTCAGCAACGACGACCTGCGACAGCGCTTCGTCGACATGTGCGTACCGCAGGCGCAGGTCCTCGGCCTCACCATCCCCGACCCGGAGCTGCGCTGGAACGCCGAGCGCGGGTACCACGACTACACCCACCCGGACTACGGCGAGCTGATGACGGTGATCAAGGGCAACGGCCCGTGCAACCGGCAGCGGATGGCACATCGCCGCCAGGCGCACGAGGACGGCGCCTGGGTACGCGAGGCCGCGGCGGCCTACGCGGCGAAGCGGCGGGAGCCGGTCAATGCCTGAGCAGCCCGGGGGCCGGGTGGTGGCCGACTGGCCGCTCTGGGAGGTGTTCGTGCGGCCCCGGCGCGGCCTGGCCCACTCGCACGTCGGTTCGTTGCATGCACCCGACGCGGCGATGGCCCTGCGTAACGCCCGCGACCTCTACACGCGGCGGCAGGAGGGGGTGTCCATCTGGGTGGTCCCGGCCGAGCAGATCACCGCGTCCAGCCCGGACGAGAAGGACGCCTTCTTCGACCCGGCGGCCGACAAGGTCTACCGGTACCCGACCTTCTACGAGGTACCGGAGGGGGCCCCGCATCTATGAGCGTCGATCCTCTTGCGCTCGGCGACGACGCGCTCATCGCGGCCCAGCGGCTGGCGATGTGGTCTGCCCGCGCGCCCGAGCTGGAAGAGGACGTGGCGCTGACCAACATCGCGCTGGACCAGCTCGGTGCGGCCCGGCTGCTGCTGAGCTACGCGGGCGAGGCCGACGGGCGGGACGAGGACCAGCTGTCCTACCTGCGCGACGACCGGGAGTTCCGCAACGTGCTGCTGGTCGAGCTGGCCGAGCGGGACTTCGCCGTACTCATCGCGAAGCTGCTCTTCCTCTCCGCCTTCCAGCGGTTGAACTACGCCGCGTTGGCGAACGGGCCGGATGCCCGGCTGGCCGGGATCGCCGCGAAGACCGTGAAGGAGTCGGCGTACCACCTCGACCACAGTGCACAGTGGACGGTCCGGCTCGGTGACGGTACCCCATTGTCCCATCAACGGATGCAGGCGGCCGTGGACGAGGTCTGGCCGTACACCCACGAGCTGTTCGAGGACGCGCCGTCCGTGCGCGACGAGTGGCTGTCCACTGTGGACGGTGTGTTGACCGGGGCGACGCTGACCCGGCCGGCGGATGGCTGGCGTCCGACGGGTGGCCGGTCCGGGCGGCACACCGAGGCGCTGTCCTACCTGCTGGCCGAGATGCAGGTGCTGCACCGGGCGCACCCGGGGGCCCGATGGTGACGCCGCGGGCGGCGGCCGCCTCCGTCGTCGACCCGGAGATCCGCGCGGTGACCATCGACGAGCTGGGTATCCTGCGGGAGGTCACGATCGACCCGGACGGGCACGTGGTGGTGACCATCACGCCCACATACTCCGGTTGCCCGGCGCTGGACATGATCCGGGCGGACATCGTGGCCGCGCTGGCCGAGGCCGGTTATCCCGACGCCGAGGTGCGGACCACGCTGTCCCCGCCGTGGAGCACCGACCAGATCAGCACGACCGGCCGGGAGAAGCTGGCCGCCGCCGGGATCGCCCCGCCCGGTCAGGTGCTGCTGCGGCTGGCGCCCCGCTGTCCCAGGTGCGGTTCGCCGGACACCGAGCAGCTGTCCCGGTTCGGCTCGACCGCGTGCAAGGCGCTCTGGCGCTGCCGTACCTGCGCGGAGCCCTTCGACGCGGTGAAGCCGCTGTGAGCGTCACTGTCACCAAACCCGTGCAGCGGCGACCGCGGTTCCAGCCGCTTGAAGTGTCCACTGTGGACAGGCTGACCGACGACGCGGTGGCGGTCACCTTCGTGGTCCCGCCGGAGTTGCGTACCGCCTTCGAGTTCCGGGCCGGGCAGCACCTGACCGTCAAGCGGGGCGAGGCCCGGCGGTCGTACTCGATCTGCTCGACCCCGATGGAGCTGGCCGGGCACGGGCGGCTGCGGATCGGCGTCCGGCAGGTACCCGGCGGGACGTTCTCCAGCTTCGCGACCGGGCAACTGAGGGCCGGTGACACGGTCGAGGTGCTGCCGCCGCTCGGACACTTCACCACGGCGTTCGACCCCGCGCGGTCCCGGCACTACGGCGCGGTCGCGGCCGGGTCCGGGATCACCCCGGTGCTCTCCCTGGTCGCCACCGCACTCGCAGTTGAGCCGCGGAGCCGGTTCACCCTCCTCTACGGCAACAGGTACTCCCGAAGTGTGATGTTCGTGGAGGAGCTGGCCGACCTCAAGGACCGGTACCCGACCCGGCTGCGCCTGATCCACGTGCTGTCCCGGGAACCGCAGGAGGCCGACCTGCTCTCCGGCCGGCTGGACGAGGCCCGGCTGCGCGCCCTGTTCGACACCCTGGTCGATCCGTCCACAGTGGACGAATGGTTCCTGTGCGGCCCGTACGGCATGGTGACCGACGCCCGTACCGTGCTGGCCGGTGCGACCGTGCACACCGAGCTGTTCCACGTCGAGGAGTCTCCGCCCTCGGTACACCGGGCGCCGGACGAGCGCGGCGAGACCGAGGTGACCATCATGCTGGACGGCCGGGCGTCGACCTTTCCGATGCGGCGCGACGAGCGGGTCCTCGACGCCGCCCTGCGGGTACGCCCGGAGCTGCCGTACGCCTGCCGGGGCGGGGTCTGCTCGACCTGCCGGGCCCGGCTGGTCGACGGCGAGGTGCGGATGGCCCGCAACTATGCGCTGGAGCCGGACGAGCTGGCCGCCGGGTATGTGCTGACCTGCCAGTCCAGCCCGCTCACCGACAAGCTCACGGTCGACTACGACGCGTGAGCCACATTTTTTCCGACATGCCTTCGAAAGGCCCTACACCGGATCCGGTGTGCGCACACCGGATCCGGTGTAGCGCCGATTCAACAGGTACCGGATTTTCGGCAGCCCACAGGTTATCCACAGCCCGGCGGCGGGCGCGCCCTACCGGATCGCGTCCAGCTCGGCCAGGTCCTCCGGGCCCGGTTCCCACCTGGCCGCCGCGACGTTCGCGGCCACCTGCTCGGGCGTGGTGGCGCCGGCGATCACACTGGCCACCGCCGGCCTGGCGGCCAGCCAACCGATCGCCACGTCGAGCAGGCTGAGCCCCCGGCTGCTGGCGAACGCGTCCAGCGCCTCGACCTTGTCCCACGGGGCGGTGACCAGCCGGTCGGCGTACCGCTGCGCGGCCAGGCGGCTACCGGGCGGAGGTGCCTCGCCCCGCCGGTACTTGCCGGTCAGCAGGCCGGAGGCGAGCGGGAAGAACGGCAGCATGCCCAGGCCGTACCGCCGGCACGCCGGGATCACCTCGGCCTCGATGTCGCGGGAGAGCAGGCTGTACTGATTCTGCGCGCTGACGAACGGGGCGAGGTGCGCGGTCGTCGCGGTCCACGCCGCGTCGGCGATCTGCCAGCCGGCGAAGTTGGAGTTGCCGAGGTAGCGGACCTTGCCGGCGCGTACCAGACCGTCCAGTGTGGACAGTGTCTCCTCGATCGGGGTTTCCCGGTCGGGTGTGTGCATCTGGTACAGGTCGAGGTAGTCGGTACCGAGCCGGCGCAGCGACGCCTCCACCGCCCGGAGGATGTACCGCCGGCTGCCCAGCGCCCCCCAGTCCGTACCGTTCGCGCCGGCCATGTCCATGCCGAACTTGGTCGCCACCACCACGTCGTCCCGCCGGCCCTTCAGGGCGGCACCGACCAGCTCCTCCGAGGCGCCGTGCGGGTTGCCGTAGATGTCGGCGGTGTCGAAGAAGTTGATGCCGTGCTCGATCGCCGCGTCCACCATTGCCCGGCTACCGTCGGCGTCCAACTTCCGGCCGAAGCTGTTGCACCCGAGCCCGACCACCGAGACGACCAAACCGGACGTACCGAGCCGGCGATAACGCATGTCTGCCATGCGTCGACTCTAGGGTGACATCCCGTCAAGTAGGCTCGAAGGCGTGACGATGCCCGGGGACCTCGCCGACATCCTCCAGCGTGCCGCCGACGGCGGCCGGATCAGCCCGGAGGAGGCGCTGCTGCTCTACACCGCCGCGCCCTTCCACGAGCTGGGCGAGGCGGCCGACGCGGTACGCCGCCGCCGGTACCCGGACAACATCGTCACCTACCTGATCGACCGCAACATCAACTACACCAACGTCTGCGTCACGGCGTGCAAGTTCTGCGCCTTCTACCGCGCTCCGAAGCACGAGGAGGGCTGGTCGCACCCGATCGAGGAGATCCTGCGCCGGTGCGGTGAGGCGGTCGAGCTGGGCGCCACCCAGGTGATGTTGCAGGGCGGCCACCACCCGGACTACGGCGTCGAGTACTACGAGCAGCTGTTCTCCTCGGTCAAGGCGGCCTACCCGCAGCTGGTGATCCACTCGATCGGGCCCTCCGAGATCATGCACATGGCCCGGGTGTCGGGGGTGGAGATCGAGGAGGCGCTGCGCCGGATCCAGGCCGCCGGGCTGGACTCCATCGCCGGCGCCGGCGCGGAGATGCTGCCGGCCCGTCCGCGTACCGCCATCGCTCCGTTGAAGGAGTCCGGCGAGCGGTGGCTTGCGGTCATGGAGATCGCCCACGGCATGGGCATCGAGTCGACCGCGACGATGATGATGGGTACCGGCGAGACCAACGCCGAGCGGATCGAGCACCTGCGGATGGTGCGTGACGTGCAGGACCGCACCGGCGGGTTCCGCGCCTTCATCCCGTGGACCTACCAGCCGGAGAACAACCACCTCAAGGGCCGCACCCAGGCGACCAGCCTGGAATACCTCCGGCTGATCGCGGTGGCCCGGCTGTTCTTCGACAACATCAACCACCTCCAGTCGTCCTGGCTGACCACGGGCAAGGACGTCGGGCAGCTCTCCCTGCACATGGGCGTGGACGATCTCGGCTCGATCATGCTGGAGGAGAACGTGATCTCCTCGGCCGGTGCCCGGCACCGCTCCAAGCTGACCGAGCTGGTCTGGCTGATCCGCTCCGCCGGCCGGATCCCGGCCCAACGGGACACCCTGTACCGGCACCTCAGAGTGCACTGGACGCCGGCCGACGACCCGACCGACGAGCGGATCGTCTCGCACTTCTCCTCGATCGCGCTGGTGCCGGCCGGCGCGGGCGACGCCGCGCTGGTGGTACGGCAAGCGCAATGACCCGGGCGCGGCTGGACAAGCAGCCCCAAGAGGTCGCGGCCATGTTCGACGGGGTGGCCAGCGGGTATGACCGCACCAACACGGTGCTGTCGTTCGGGCAGGACCGGCGCTGGCGCCGGGCCACCCGGGAGGCGCTCGACCTGCGCGCCGGCGAGCTGCTGCTCGACCTGGCCGCCGGTACCGGGGTGTCGACCGAGGAGCTGGCCCGCTCGGGGGCGTACGCCATCGGGGTGGACATCTCGCTCGGCATGCTGCGTGCCGGCCGGGCCGCCCGTCCGGACGTGACGCTGCTGGCCGGGGACGCGCTGGCGCTGCCGTTCCGGGACGGGGTGTTCGACGCGGCGACGATCTCCTTCGGCCTGCGCAACGTGCACGACATCGCAGCCGCCCTGGCCGAGCTGGCCCGGGTGACCCGGCCCGGTGGCCGGCTGGTGGTGTGCGAGTTCAGCCACCCGACAAACCCAGCGTTCCGGGCGGTGTACCTCGGCTACCTGATGCGTGCGCTGCCGGCCGTCGCGCGGCAGGTGGCCAGCAACCCGGAGGCCTACGGCTACCTCGCCGAGTCCATCCGGGCCTGGCCGGACCAGGCCGGGCTGGCCGAGCGGTTGGCCGCCACCGGCTGGACGCAGGTGGCCTGGCGCAACCTCACCGGCGGGGTGGTCGCGCTGCACCGCGCGGTAAGGCACCCCTAGCTGTAGGCCCGTCCGGAACCGGTCTTAGACTGGCCGCCGGACAAGCTTGTGAACTGTTTCACGAGCCGGCAACGGCGAGGCGGTGATGGTCGTGACCGAGACCCGTACGGCGGACGTCGTCATTGTCGGAGCCGGTCCGGGCGGCTCGTCGGCCGCATACCACCTGGCCCGGCACGGGCTGTCCGTGCAGTTGCTGGAGAAGACCGAGTTCCCCCGGGAGAAGGTCTGCGGCGACGGGTTGACCCCCCGGGCGGTACGCCAGCTGGTCAGTATGGGCATCGACACCCGTCCCGAGGCGGGCTGGCTGCACAACAAGGGGCTGCGGATCCTCGGCGGCGGGATCCGGATGGAGCTGGACTGGCCCGAGCTGGCCAGCTTCCCCGACTACGGGTTGACCCGCACCCGGCTCGACTTCGACCAGCTGCTCGCCGAGCACGCCCGGGACGCCGGCGCCGAGCTGCTCACCGGGCACAACGTGAGCGGCCCGATCCTCGACGGCGCCGGCCGGGTGGTCGGGGTGACCGCCACCGCCGGTGCGGAGCAGAAGGAGTTCCGGGCCCCGCTGGTGCTGGCCGCCGACGGGGTGTCCGCCCGGTTCGCGCTCGCACTCGGGCTGGCCAAGCGGGAGGACCGGCCGATCGGGGTCGCGGTACGCCGGTACTACCGCTCGCCGGCCCGGCACGACGACGACTACCTCGAGTCCTGGCTGGAGCTGCGCAGCCGGGAAGGCGGGGACGCGCTGCTGCCGGGGTACGGGTGGATCTTCGGGCTGGGCGACGGGCGGGTCAACGTCGGGCTCGGCGTACTGAACTCGTCGGCGGCGTGGGGGAAGACGAACTTCCGGCGGATGCTGACCGACTGGCTGTCGACCACGCCGGGCGAGTGGGGGATGAACGACGAGGCCAACGCGGACGGGCCGATCCTCGGGGCCGCGCTGCCGATGGGCTTCAACCGGGTACCGCACTACGCGCGCGGCGTCCTGCTGGTCGGTGACTCGGGCGGGATGGTCAACCCGTTCAACGGGGAGGGCATCGCCTATGCCATGGAGTCCGGCGAGCTGGCCGCCGAGGTGGCGGTACAGGCGCTGCACCGGTCCGCCGGCCCGGCGCGGGAGCAGGCCCTGCGGTGCTACCCGATGGAGCTCAAGCACCGGTACGGCGGCTACTACCGGCTGGGCGGCTGGTTCGTGAAGCTCATCGGCAACCCGCAGCTCATGCGGATCGGTACCCGGCACGGGCTGCCCCACCCGGTGCTGATGCGCTTCGTGCTGAAGCTGATGGCCAACCTGACCGACCCCCGGGGCGGGGACGCGATGGACCGGATCATCAACGGCCTGGCCAAGGCGGTACCGGCGGTATGAGCACCGCTACCCCGAGCCGGGCGCCAGGTGGCGCTGCTAATAGGTTGTTGGACAGCGGAAGCGGCCAGGGAAGGGGCTGATTGTGTCGCTCGCACTATGGGTACCCATCGTGGGCCTCTTCGCGCTCGCATTGCTCTTCGCGGTCTTCTCGGTCAGCATCGCGCGCTATACCGGACCGCACCGCTACAACCGGGCGAAGCTGGACGCGTACGAGTGCGGCATCGAACCGACCCCGCAGCCCATCGGCGGCGGCCGGTTCCCGGTCAAGTTCTACCTGACCGCGATGCTGTTCATCATCTTCGACATCGAGATCATCTTCCTGTACCCGTGGGCGGTGGCCTTCCACCAGCTCGGCGCGTTCGGGTTCGTGGAGATGCTGCTGTTCATCGGCACCGTATTCGTCGCGTACGCCTACGTCTGGCGGCGCGGCGGACTTGACTGGGACTGAGGCTGGGACCCATGGGCATCGAAGAGAAACTGCCGTCCGGCGTCCTGCTCACCACCGTCGAGAAGCTGGTGAACTGGACCCGCAAGTCCAGTTTCTGGCCGGCGACCTTCGGCCTGGCGTGCTGCGCCATCGAGATGATGGCCTCCGGCGGAGCCCGGTACGACCTGGCCCGCTTCGGCATGGAGGTGTTCCGCGCCTCGCCGCGGCAGGCCGACCTGATGATCGTGGCCGGCCGGGTGAGCCAGAAGATGGCCCCGGTGCTGCGCCAGATCTACGACCAGATGCCCGAGCCCAAGTGGGTGCTGTCGATGGGGGTCTGCGCCAGCTCCGGCGGGATGTTCAACAACTACGCGATCGTCCAGGGCGTGGACCACGTCGTGCCGGTCGACATGTACCTGCCCGGCTGCCCGCCCCGCCCGGAGATGCTGATCGACGCGATCCTGCGGCTGCACGACAAGGTCATGCACGAGCCGCTCGGCGACCGCCGTCGGCGCCAGATCGAGGCGGCCAACGCCGAGCGGCCGCCGGTGGTCGCCCCGGGCGAGATGCCGTCGAGCTACCGGTTCAACCCGGTCAAGAAGGCGCAGTGGGAGAAGGCCACCGCGGAGGGGCGCGAGGAGCAGCTGCGCATCGAGAACTGGATGCGCGAGCAGGCCTCGAGTACCGCCCTGCGGCTGGAGAGGAAATAGCCGTGACCGAACCGACCCAGGTACCCGTCTCCGCCGAGCCGGCCGGCGCGCTGCTCGGGGCACCCGCCCAGTACCCACCGTCCGCACCCGGCCAGCGCGGCATCTTCGGTGAGCAGGGCACCGGCGACACGTCCGGCTTCGGCGGCCTGGTCCGGCGCCGCCCCAGCGTCGTCGAGGCGGAGCGCCCGTACGGCGGCTACTTCGACGAGGTGGTCGACGCCCTGTCCGAGGCCCTGGCCGACGGGGCATCCGATGTGGCAGCCGCGTTTCCGGCGATCTCTGACGCGATCGAGCGGGTGGTCGTGGACCGGGGCGAGCTGACCCTGCACATTGTGCCCGAGCGGATCGCCGAGGTGTGCCGGGTGCTGCGCGACGATCCGGCGCTGCGCTTCGAGCTGTGCTCCTCGGTGTCCGGCGTGGACTATCTGGGCAGCGACCCGAGGCGGCTGCACGCGGTGTACCAGCTGACCTCGATGACCTACCGGCGGCGGCTGCGCCTGGAGGCGGCGGTGACCGCCGAGGACCCGCACCTGCCCAGCGTGACCAGCGTCTACCCGACCGCGGACTGGCAGGAGCGGGAGACCTACGACATGTTCGGCATCGTCTTCGACGGCCACCCGGGCCTGACCCGGATCCTCATGCCGGACGACTGGGAGGGCCACCCGCAGCGCAAGGACTACCCGCTGGGCGGCGTCCCGGTGGAGTACAAGGGTGCGGAGATCCCACCCCCCGATCAACGGAGGTCGTACCAGTGACCACCACCGACGCATACGCGAGCGCACGCGAGACGACCGAGGGCCGGGTCTTCACGGTGACCGGCGGGGACTGGGACGAGGTACTGGGCGGCGGTGACCCGATCGCCGACGAGCGGATCGTGGTCAACATGGGCCCGCAGCACCCGTCCACCCACGGGGTGCTCCGGCTGATCCTGGAGCTGGAGGGCGAGACGGTCACCGAGGCCCGTACCGTCGTCGGCTACCTGCACACCGGGATCGAGAAGAATCTGGAGTTCCGCAACTGGACCCAGGGCACCACGTTCGTGACCCGGATGGACTACCTCGCGTCGATGTTCAACGAGGCGGGGTACTGCATGGCGGTGGAGAAGCTGCTCGGCATCGAGGACCAGATACCCGAGCGGGCGCGCACGATCCGGATCCTGATGATGGAGCTCAACCGGATCTCCTCGCACCTGGTCTGGCTCGCCACCACCGGCATGGAGTTGGGCGCCCTGTCGATGATGATCTACGGCTTCCGCGAGCGGGAGTACATCCTCGACATCTTCGAGGCGGCCAGCGGCCTGCGGATGAACCACGCGTACATCCGGCCGGGCGGGTTGGCGCAGGACCTGCCCGAGGACGCGATCATCCGGACCCGCGAGCTCCTGTCGTTCCTGCCGGCGCGCATCGACTCGTACGAGGACCTGCTGTCGGGCAGCCCGATCTGGCACGAGCGCACCAAGGGGGTGGCCGTCCTCGACGTCCAGGGGTGCCTGGCGCTGGGCATCACCGGACCGGTGCTACGCGCCGCCGGACTGCCCTGGGACCTGCGCCGGACCATGCCGTACGCCGGCTACGAGAACTACGACTTCGACGTGGTCACCAGCACCGACGCCGACGTGTGGGGCCGGTACCAGGTCCGGGTCAACGAGATGCGCCAGTCGCTGCGGATCGTCCAGCAGGCGCTGGACCGGCTGGAACCCGGCCCGGTGATGGTTCCGGACCGGAAGATCGCCTGGCCGGCACAGCTCGCCCTGGGTGCGGACGGCCTCGGCAACTCGCTCGGCCACGTCGCGAAGATCATGGGTCAGTCGATGGAGTCGCTGATCCATCACTTCAAGCTGGTCACCGAGGGCTTCCGGGTACCGCCCGGGCAGGTGTACGTGCCGATCGAGTCGCCGCGCGGAGAGCTGGGCATACATGTGGTGTCCGACGGCGGCACCCGCCCGTACCGGGTGCACTACCGGGAGCCGAGCTTCGTCAACCTGCAGGCCATTCCGGCGCTGGCCGAGGGTGGCCTGCTCGCGGATGTGATCGCCGGGGGAGCCTCGCTCGACCCGGTTATGGGTGGGTGTGACCGCTGATGCCGTTCTCTGACGACACATACCAGCGCGCGAAGGAGATCATCGCGCGGTACCCGGAAGGCAAGGAGCGCTCCGCGCTGCTGCCGCTGCTGCACCTGGTGCAGTCCGAGGACGGGTACATCACTCCGGAAGGGGTGACCTTCTGCGCCGAACAGCTGGGCATCACCCGGGCCCAGGTCGGCGCGGTGGCCACGTTCTACACCATGTACAAGCGCAAGCCCACCGGCGACTGGCTGGTCAGCGTGTGTACCAACACGATGTGCGGAGTGCTGGGGGGCGACAACACCTTCCAGACCTTGTCGGAATACCTGAACGTCGGCCACGACGAGACCACCGACGACGGCATGATCACGCTGGAGCACGCCGAGTGCCTGGCCGCCTGCGACTACGCGCCGGTGCTGACGGTCAACTACGAGTTCTTCGACAAGATCCAGGCCGACCAGGCGATGACCATCGTCCGCCAGCTCCAGGACGGGGAGCGGCCGACCCCGAGTCGGGGCGCCCGGCTGTGCACCTTGCAGGAGATGTCGTTGCAGCTCGCCGGGTTCCCGGACGACCGCGAGGTGGCCCTGGGCGATGGTCCGGCCGGTGAGCCGACGCTGCGCGGCAACCGGCTGGCCGAGCAGTACGGCGTCTCGGTCGCCGGCTTCGACCCGGAAACCCCGATTCCGACGCAGGCCGACCGGGAGGCCGCCAAGGCGGCGGCCGCGGCACCGGCGGAGCCGGCCGGCGCCGCCGCGAACAAGCCGGCCAGCGACGCCAAGCCGGCCGGCGACTCGCCGGTGCCCGGCATCGCGAAGGAGACGACCAAATGACGGCTCCGTCGAAGGAAGCCCTGGCGATGCTCACCCCGGTGCTGACCAAGCGCTGGCTCTCCCCGGACGCGTGGCAGCTCGACGTGTACGAGTGGCTGGACGGGTACACCGCGCTGCGCAAGGCGCTGGCCGCCCACCCGGACGACCTGATCGCGCTGATCAAGGACTCGGGCCTGCGCGGCCGGGGCGGTGCCGGTTTCCCGACCGGGATGAAGTGGGCGTTCATCCCGCAGAACGACGGCAAGCCGCATTACCTGGTGGTCAACGCCGACGAGGGTGAGCCGGGCACCTGCAAGGACCTGCCGCTGATGATGGCCGACCCGCACTCGCTGATCGAGGGGATCATCATCTGCTGCTACGCGATCCGGGCCAACCGCGCCTTCATCTACGTGCGCGGGGAGGCGGTACACGCGGCGCGGCGGCTGCGCCGGGCGGTGGCCGACGCGAAGGCGGCCGGGTATCTGGGGACCGACCTCCTCGGCTCCGGCTTCGACCTGGAGATCGTGGTGCACTCCGGTGCGGGTGCCTACATCTGCGGCGAGGAGACCGCACTGCTGGACTCTCTGGAGGGGTACCGGGGGCAGCCCCGACTGCGCCCGCCGTTCCCCGCCACCCACGGCCTGTACGCCAGCCCGACCGTGGTCAACAACGTCGAGACCATCGCCTCCGTGCCGTACATCGTGCTGGGTGGTGCGCCCTGGTTCCGTTCGATGGGCACCGAGAAGTCGCCCGGCCCGAAGATCTACTCGTTGTCCGGCCGGGTCAACGAGCCCGGCCAGTACGAGTGCGGCCTCGGCATCACCCTGCGCCAGCTGATCGACCTGGGCGGCGGCATGCAGCCCGGGCACGAGCTGAAGTTCTGGACGCCGGGTGGGTCGTCCACCCCGCTGCTCACCGCCGAGCACCTGGACGTGCCGATGGACTTCGAGTCGATGGCCGGGGTCGGCACCATGCTGGGTACCACCGCGGTGCAGGTCTTCTCCCAGCAGGACGACGTGGTCTACGCGACCTACCGGTGGATCGAGTTCTACCACCACGAGTCGTGCGGCAAGTGCACCCCGTGCCGCGAGGGCAACTACTGGATGGCCCAGGTGCTGTACCGGATCCTGTCCGGGAAGGGTACCCACGAGGATCTGGACACCCTGCTGGACACCTGCGACAACCTGCTCGGCCGGTCGTTCTGCGCGCTCGGCGACGGGGCGGCCAGCCCAGTGATCTCGTCGATCAAGTTCTTCAAGCAGGACTACCTGGACTACATCGAGGGACGCAAGGCGCCGCTGCTGTCGCCGTCCGACCATTCCCTGGTGGGAGCGCACTGAGCCATGACCGAAGTAATCAGGAGCTCCGACACTGCGCCACGTAAGCCGGCGGAGCCGACCGTCACACTGACCGTCGACGGGATCGAGGTCGAAGCGGCAAAGGGCGAGCTGGTGATCCGGGTCGCCGAGCGGCTGGGCATCGCCATCCCGCGCTTCTGCGACCACCCGCTGCTCGCCCCGGCCGGCGCCTGCCGGCAGTGCCTGGTCGAGGTGGAGGGTCAGCGCAAGCCGGTGGCCTCGTGTACCCAGACGGTGGCTGACGGGATGGTGGTCAAGACCCAGCTGTCCTCGCCGGTCGCCCAGAAGGCGCAAGAGGGGATCATGGAGTTCCTCCTGATCAACCACCCTCTCGACTGCCCGATGTGCGACAAGGGCGGGGAGTGCCCGCTGCAGAACCAGGCGATGTCGACCGGGCGTACGGACACCCGGTTCCACGACGTCAAGCGCACGTACGAGAAGCCGATCAACATCTCCACGCAGGTGCTGCTGGACCGCGAGCGGTGCGTACTGTGCCAGCGGTGCACCCGGTTCTCCGACGAGATCGCCGGGGACCCGTTCATCGACCTGATGGACCGCTCGGCCGCCGAGCAGATCAACATCTACCCGGGCGACCCGTTCCGGTCCTACTTCTCCGGCAACACCGTGCAGATCTGCCCGGTCGGTGCGCTGACCGGCGCGCAGTACCGGTTCCGGTCCCGCCCGTTCGACCTGGTCTCCACGCCGAGCGCGTGCGAGCACTGCGCGGCCGGCTGCGCCATGCGTACCGACTGGCGGCGGGGCAAGGTGCTGCGCCGGCTGGCCGGCGACGACCCCGAGGTCAACGAGGAGTGGAACTGCGACAAGGGCCGGTGGGCCTTCCAGTACGCCACCGCCGTCGACCGGCTGACCACCCCGCTGGTCAAGGACCCGAAGACCGGACTGCAGCGGGAGGCGTCCTGGCCGGAGGCGCTGGCCGTGGCCGCCGAGGGGCTGCGGGCCGCGCGGGACGCCCAGGGCGTGGGGGTACTCACCGGGGGGCGGTTGACCGCCGAGGACGCCTACGCGTACGCCAAGTTCGCCCGCATCGTGCTGGGTACCAACGACATCGACTTCCGGGCCCGGCCGTTGCGCGCCTCCGGCGCGACGGCTGACTCAGGGGCCGAGGAAGCGGACTTCCTCGCCTCGAACGTGGTCGGCCGGACCGACGTGCGGTACGCCGACATTGACACCGCTCCGGCGGTGGTACTCGTCGGGCTGGAGCCGGAGGAGGAGTGCCCGATCCTCTTCCTTCGGCTGCGCAAGGCATACCTCAAGCGGCGGCTGCCGGTGTACGCGGTCGCCCCGTTCGCCTCACCGGGCCTGGCCAAGCTCGGTGCCACGATCCGTCAAGCGGTACCGGGTGGCGAAGGGGCCGTGCTCGCCGAGGACGCCGCGCTGCGTACCGCACTCGGGGGGCAGGGTGCGATCCTGTTCGTCGGCGAGCGGCTGGCCACCGCACCCGGTGGGCTCTCCGCCGCCGCGGCGCTGGCCGAGGAGACCGGGGCCCGGCTGGCCTGGGTACCCCGCCGGGCCGGCGACCGGGGCGCGGTCGAGGTCGGCTGCCTGCCCAACCTGCTGCCCGGGGGGCGACTGGTCAACGACCCGGCCGCCCGGGCCGAGCTGATCGGCGCGTGGGGCCTGGAGGCGGGCATGCTGCCCACCCGGCCCGGTCTGGACACCGACCAGATCATCGCGGCCGCGGCAGCGGGGAAGCTCTCCGCGCTGGTCGTCGCGGGCGTCGACCCGGCCGACCTGTCCGACGTGCGGCTGGCCGAGCGGGCCCTGGAGAACGTCGGCTTCCTGGTCAGCTTCGAGCTGCGCAACACCTCGGTGGCCCGGCGCGCCGACGTGGTGTTCCCGGTCGCCCCGGTGGTGGAGAAGTCCGGTACCTTCCTGGACTGGGAGGGGCGGCTGCGCACCTTCGAGCGGGTGCTGCATACCACCGCCATGCCGGACGGCCGGGCGCTGGACACGCTCGCCGCGGAGCTGGGCTTCGAGCTGGGCTGCGCCGATCCGGCGGTGATCCGCCAGGAGTTGGTCTCGCTGCCTCCCGCGCGCAGCGTGCGGCCGGCGGCGCCCGCCCTCCCGGCGGCCGCGCCGCCCCGGCCCGGCAAGGGCGAGGCGCTGCTGGCCACCTGGCACCACCTGATCGACCTGGGCAGCCTGACCGACGGCGACGAATACCTGGCCGGTACCGCCCGCACGCCGGTGGTACGGATCTCCAAGCGCACCGCCGCCGACCTCGGAGTGGCCGAGGGTGAACCGGTGACGGTCAGTACCGACGTGGGCGGGATCACCCTGCCGGCCGCGCTCACCGACCTGCCTGACAGCGTGGTCTGGCTCCCGACGAACTCGCCCGGCTCGACTGTCCGGCGGGCGCTGGGCGTCACGTCCGGGGCGATCGTTCGACTCACCGCCGCAGCGCAGCGCGAGGCGGCAAGCAGCTCAGCTGGGGGATTCCGATGAGTCTCGATCAGTTCGGCCACGACCCGTGGTGGATCATCCTCATCAAGGTCGTCGGCGTCTTCGTGTTCCTCGTCGTGATGACCCTGTTCACCATCAACTACGAGCGCAAGGTCGTGGCCCGGATGCAGCACCGGCCCGGCCCCAACCGGGTCGGCCCGAACGGCTGGCTGCAGAGCCTCGCCGACGGTCTGAAGCTGGCCTTCAAAGAAGACATCATGCCGAAGATGGCCGACAAGGTGGTCTACTTCTTCGCCCCGGTGATCTCCACGGTCTGCGCGTTCACGGCGTTCTCGGTGCTGCCGCTGGGTCCGGTGGTCTCGATGTTCGGGCACCGTACCCCGCTGCAGATCACCGATACCCCGGTGGCGGTACTGGTGGTGCTGGCCTGCTCGTCGATGGGCGTCTACGGGGTCGTACTGGCCGGCTGGGCGTCCGGGTCGACGTACCCGCTGCTCGGCGGGCTGCGGTCGAGCGCTCAGATGATCTCGTACGAGGTTGCCATGGGGCTGTCCATCGTGGCCGTCTTCATGACCGCCAACTCGATGGCCACCAGCGTGATCGTGGACGCGCAGGCGCACGGCAACCCGGTCACCTGGGGCCCGGTACACCTCACCCTGCCCAGCTGGTACGCGATCATCCTGCTGCCCAGCTTCGCGATCTACTTCATCTCCGCGGTCGGGGAGACCAACCGCGCCCCGTTCGACCTTCCCGAGGCCGAGTCGGAGCTGGTCGGCGGCTTCCACACGGAGTACTCGTCGCTGAAGTTCGCGCTGTTCTTCCTCGCCGAGTACGTCAACATGGTCACCGTCTCCGGGCTGTGCACCACGCTGTTCCTCGGCGGCTGGCGCGCCCCCTGGCCGGTGAGCCTGTTGCCCGGAGCCAACAGCGGTTGGTTGCCGCTGCTCTGGTTCACCATCAAGCTGCTGCTGCTGCTGTTCGTCTTCGTGTGGTTGCGCGGTACGTTGCCCCGGCTGCGCTACGACCAGTTCATGCGCTTCGGCTGGAAGGTGCTGCTGCCGCTCAACCTGGTCTGGATCCTGGCGCTGGCCGGCATCAAGGTGCTGCAGGACTCGAACTACCACGGCCCGAACCGCTTCCTGGTCATCGCCATAGCCGCCGCGGCGGTACTGGTGGTGCTGCTGTTCTGGCCCAGCCGCAAGCCCGGGCCGAAGCCCGGTGAGCTACCACCGCAGGAGGGCGGGTTCCCGGTACCGCCGCTGGACCTGCAGGTCCCGCCGAGCCCGCGGCTGCCGCGCCTGGAGGCGCAGCGCGAACCGGTGTCCGTAGGCGCCGGCGAGTCGGAAACGGAGGAGCCGGCATGAGCGCCTTTGATTCGGTCAAGGGCTTCGGGGTCACCTTCTCGCACATGTTCAAGAAGGTGATCACCGAGAAGTACCCGGAGGTCCGGCGCCCGCCGGCGCCCCGGTTCCACGGCCGGCACATCCTCAACCGCCACCCGGACGGCCTGGAGAAGTGCATCGGCTGCGAGTTGTGTGCCTGGGCCTGCCCGGCGGACGCGATCTACGTCGAGGGCGGCGACAACACGTCCGAGGAGCGGTACTCGCCGGGTGAGCGGTACGCCACGGTGTACCAGATCAACTACGCCCGGTGCATCTTCTGCGGGCTGTGTATCGAGGCCTGCCCGACCCGGTCGCTGACCATGAGCAACGAGTACGAGCTGGCCCGGGACAGCCGGCAGGATCTGATCTTCACCAAGGAGCAGTTGCTCGCCCCGCTGCTGCCCGGCATGGAGCAGCCGCCGCACGACATGCGGCTGGGCAACGACGAGAAGGACTACTACATCGGCGCGCTGACCAACCCGGGTACCTCGGTCGGTGCCGAGGGGAGCCCGCGATGACCGTGCTGGCGCTGGCGGGTGAGGTGACCACGGGCGAGGCGGTGACCTTCTGGATCCTCGCGCCGGTCGCGCTGATCGGGGCGATCGGCATGGTCTGGGCCCGCAACGCCGTACACTCGGCGCTCTTCCTGGTCCTGACCATGCTCTCGCTCGGCGTGTTCTACGTGCTGCAGGCCGGCCCGTTCATCGGCATGGTCCAGATCATCGTGTACACCGGCGCGATCATCATGCTGTTCCTGTTCGTGCTCATGCTCGTGGGCCGGGACTCCTCGGACGCGCTGATCGAGACGCTGCGCGGGCAGCGGACCGCGGCGATACTGCTCGGGCTCGGCTTCGCCGGCCTGATCTGCACCGCGCTCTACCGGGGCCTGGGCGGGATGGCGGCGCAGGGGCTGGACAGCGCCAACCAGAAGGGCAACGTCCAGGGCATCGCCGCGCTGCTGTTCACCAAGTACGTCTTCGCCTTCGAGGTCACCTCCGCGCTGCTGATCACCGCGGCGCTGGGCGCGATGATCCTCGCGCACATCGAGCGGCGTAAGGAGGACAAGGTGACCCAGCCGAGCCGGATGCGCCAGCGTTTCGCCCCGGGCAACTACCCGGGTGCCAAGCCCGGCCCGGGTGTGTTCGCCACCTCCGACTCGGTGGCCACCGCGGCCCGGTTGCCGGACGGTACGCCGGCCGACCGGAGCATCTCGAAGATCCTGCCGCAGCGCGAGCTGACCAGCGCGGAAGCCGCACCCAAGGGGACGGATCAATGAGTCCTATGTGGTACATCCTGTTGTCGGCCGCGCTCTTCACCATCGGTGCGGTCGGGGTGCTGATCCGGCGCAACGCGATCGTGCTGTTCATGTGCGTGGAGCTGATGCTCAACGCGGCCAACCTGGCGTTGGTCACCTTCAGCCGGATCAACGGCACCCTGGACGGCCAGATCATCGCGTTCTTCGTGATGGTGGTGGCCGCCGCCGAGGTCGTGGTGGGGCTGGCCATCATCATGTCGATCTTCCGTACCCGGCGCTCGGCGAGCGTCGACGACGCCAACCTGCTGAAGTACTGAGGTACTCCACATGACCGTGCATTACGCGTCCGCGAGCGGGACCATGTCCAGCTTCTGGCTGCTCATCGCGATCCCGCTGGCCAGTGCGGCGATCCTGCTCCTGTCCGGGCGGCGGGCCGACCGGTGGGGCCACTGGCTCGGGGTGGCCAGCGTGGGCGCCGCGTTCGTCCTCGGGCTGGTCTACTTCGCCGGGCTGCGCGGGCTGGCCGGGCCGTACCGGGCGGCCGACCTGCAGCTGTTCACGTATCTTCCGGTGGGCGGCCTCAAGGTCACCTTCGGGCTGCTGTACGACCCGCTGTCCGCGATCTTCGTGCTGCTGATCACCGGCGTCGGCTTCCTGATCCACGTGTACGCGGTCGGATACATGGCGCACGACCCGGGACGCCGCCGGTTCTTCGGCTATTTCAACCTTTTCGTCGCGGCCATGCTCACCCTGGTGCTCGGCGACAACTACCTGATCGCCTTCATCGGCTGGGAAGGCGTCGGCCTGGCCTCGTACCTGCTGATCGCCTTCTGGTTCAACCGCCCGAGCGCGGCCACCGCCGGCAAGAAGGCGTTCATCATGAACCGGGTCGGCGACGCCGGTTTCGTCCTCGCCATGGCCCTGATGTTCGCCACCTTCGGCTCGGTCAACTTCGCCGACGTGTTCAACTCGGTGGGTAAGGCCGGCTCGTCCACGATCCTGCTGATCGCGCTGCTGCTCCTGCTCGGCGCGTGCGGCAAGTCCGGCCAGTTCCCGTTGCAGGCCTGGTTGCCGGACGCGATGGAGGGCCCGACCCCGGTATCCGCGCTGATCCACGCCGCGACGATGGTGACCGCCGGGGTGTACCTGATCGCCCGGTCCAACCCGATCTTCTCGGCCAGCCCGACGGCGCAGACCGTGGTGGTCACGGTCGGGGCGTTCACGCTGCTGTTCGGCGCGATCATCGGCTGCGCCAAGGACGACATCAAGCGGGTACTCGCCTGGTCGACCGTTTCGCAGATCGGGTACATGTTCCTCGGCGTGGGGCTCGGCGGGGTGGCGTACGCCCTGGCCCTGATCCATCTGCTCGCGCACGGGTTCTTCAAGGCCGGGCTGTTCCTCGGCGCCGGCTCGGTGATGCACGGGATGAACGACCAGATCGACATCCGGCGCTTCGGCGGGCTGTGGCGCTACATGAAGATCACCTGGGTCACCTTCGGGCTGGCCTGGCTGGCGATCCTCGGTATCCCGCCGCTCTCCGGCTACTTCACCAAGGACCCGATCATCGAGGCGGCGTTCAACCGGCCGGGCTGGACCGGCTGGCTCTTCGGTACCGCCGCGCTGGTCGGCGCCGGGGTGACCGGCTTCTACATGACCCGGCTGTTCCTGCTGACCTTCCACGGTCCGAAACGGTGGACCGAGGACATCGAGCACCCGCACGAGTCGCCGCCGATCATGACGGTACCGCTGATCCTGCTCGCGATCGGTTCGTTCGCCGCCGGTGGGCTGATGGCCGGCCCGGTGGTCGACTGGCTCACGCCGGTGTTCAACAACCCGGGCGAGGTCGAGGCGGTCCACCTGAGCGAACCCGTGGTCACCGTGCTCACCCTGCTGGTGGTACTGGTCGGTGCGTTCGGCGCCTGGGCGCTGTTCCGCAACGGTACGGAGCTGGTCGAGCAGCCGGCCGGTCCACTCGTCACGGCGGCCCGCCGCAACCTGTACGGCGACGCGGTCAACGAGGCGCTGTTCGAGAAGCCCGGCCTGTACCTGACCCGCGCGCTGGTCTACTTCGACAGCCGGGGACTTGACGGGCTGGTCAACGCGCTGGCCGCGACGGTCGGCGGCAGCTCGGGCCGGCTGCGCCGGGCCCAGACCGGATTCGTCCGCACATACGCCCTGTCCATGCTCGGAGGTGCCCTCATCGTGGTAGCGGCAATGCTGGCGGTGACGCTCGGATGACGGACATTATCCGGTCCGCACGGTGGCGGACAGCGTGCGCTTGGGTCGGGGGGAAGGCCGAATAATGTTCGCTAGCTTTCCGTATCTGAGCGTGCTGACCCTGCTCCCACTCCTGGGGGCGGGTGTGGTGGCGGTGCTGCCGAGGTCGAAGCCGGGGCTGGTCAAGACCGTGGCGCTGATCTGGTCGCTGGCGGTACTCGGGCTGGCCGGCGCGATGTACGCCGCCTTCCAGGTCAACGGGCCGCGCTTCCAGTTCCACGAGTCGTACCCGTGGATCAAGGCCTGGGGTACCCGCTTCACGCTGGAAGCCGACGGCATCGCGCTGGTGATGATCGCGCTGATCGCCCTGCTCGTACCCGTGGTGATCCTCGCCTCCTGGTACGACGTCGACGATCGCCGCCCGGCCGGTCCGGCCCAGGTGCCGGCCCGCGACGAGCGCAAGCGGTCGGTGCCGGCCTACTTCGGCCTGCTGCTGGCCCTGGAGTTCACCATGATCGGGGTGTTCGCCGCCGCGGACGTCTTCGTGTTCTACGTGTTCTTCGAGGTCATGCTGGTGCCGATGTACTTCCTGATCGGCAGCTACGGCGGCGCCCGCCGGCAGTACGCGGCGGTCAAGTTCTTCCTCTACTCGCTGGTCGGCGGCCTGCTCATGCTCGCCGCGGTGGTCGGGCTCTGGGTCGTCGGGCGCAGCCAGCTCGGCCACGCCACCTTCGACTGGCACGAGCTGACCCGGCTGTCGATGGCGACCAGCACCGAGCGCTGGCTGTTCCTCGGTTTCTTCGTGGCTTTCGCGATCAAGGCGCCGTTCTTCCCGTTCCACACCTGGCTGCCGGACGCGGGTGGCGCCGCGCCGGCTGGTGCGGCCGCGCTGCTGGTCGGCGTGCTGGACAAGGTGGGTACGTTCGGCATCCTGCGCTACTGCCTGCCGCTGTACCCGCACGCGTCCCGCTACTTCGCGCCGCTCGGGCTGGCCCTGGCGCTGGTCGGGATCGTGTACGGGGCGCTGCTCGCGGTCGGGCAGAACGATCTCAAGCGCCTGGTGTCGTACACCTCCATCGCGCACTTCGGCTTCATCGGCATCGGCATCTTCGCCTTCACTACCCAGGCGGGTACCGGCGCGGTGCTCTACATGGTCAACCACGGCCTGGCCACCGGGCTGCTGTTCCTGGTGGTCGGCATGTTCGTGGCCCGTCGGGGCAGTGCGCTGGTCTCCGACTTCGGCGGCGCGGGCAAGCTGATCCCGGCGCTGGCCGGGGTGTTCCTGATCGCCGGGCTGGCCTCGCTCTCGCTACCCGGGACCAGCCCGTTCGTCAGCGAGTTCCTGGTGCTGCTGGGCACCTTCACGGTGAACAAGACGGTCGCGGTGATCGCCACCGTCGGCATCATCCTGGCCGCCGCGTACGTGCTGTGGATGGTGCAGCGGACCACGCAGGGCGCGCTGAACCCGGCGCTGGAAAAGATCGACACGATGCGCCGGGACATCTCGGCCCGCGAGGTCGCCGTGGTGGCCCCGCTGATCGCGCTGATCCTGCTGCTCGGCTTCTACCCGAAGCCGGTGCTCGACGTCATCAACCCGGCGGTCAAGGCGACGTTCACACAGCTCGGGACGTCCGACCCCAACCCGGCTGTGCACGCTCAACACCCCACCACCCCGCCCGGGACCCAGGGAGGCGGCAAGTGATCATCGCAGCGGACGACACGCTGACGTTCCCACCGATCAACTACGCGGCGCTCGCGCCGATGCTGATCCTGTTCAGCGGCGCGGCGGCGGGTGTCCTGGTCGAGGCCTTCGTCGGGCGCCCGCGCCGCTACCTGGTCCAGGTCGTACTGGGGCTGGTGGCGCTGGTCGCCGCGCTGCTCATGGTCGTCAAGGAAGCGGGGGTACGGGAGCTGACCGCCGACAAGGCGATCGCGGTGGACGGGCCGGCGCTGTTCCTCCAGGGCACCCTGATCGTGCTCGGGATCGTCGCGCTGCTCCTGGTCGCCGAGCGGTCGCTGGAGCCGGGTGGGCCGTTCGTCGCCGCGGCCGCGGTGACCGCCGGTACCGAGGCGGACCGGGAGCAGGCTCAACGGCGCGACGCCGGCACCGAGGTGTACCCCCTGCTGCTGTTCGCCCTCGGCGGCATGATGCTGTTCGTCTCCGCGAACGACCTGCTGACCATGTTCGTCGCGCTGGAGGTCTTCTCCCTGCCGCTCTACCTGATGTGCGGGCTGGCCCGCCGGCGGCGGCTGCTGTCCCAGGAGGCCGCGCTCAAGTACTTCCTGCTCGGCGCGTTCGCGTCGGCGTTCTTCCTGTTCGGCATCGCCCTGCTGTACGGGTTTGCCGGCCAGATCAGCTTCTCCGCGATCCACGCCGCGATCCAGAATTCGACGCAGAGCCCCTACCTGCTCTACACCGGCCTGGCGATGGTGGCGATCGGCCTGCTGTTCAAGGCGGCGGCGGTCCCGTTCCACGTCTGGACGCCGGACGTCTACCAGGGCGCACCGACCCCGATCACCGCGTTCATGGCGGCGTGCACCAAGGTCGCCGCGTTCGGTGGGCTGCTGCGCGTGCTGTACGTCGGGTTCGAGCGGGCGACGTGGGACTTCCGCCTGGTCATCGGGGCCATCGCGGTGCTGACCATGCTGGTCGGCTCGATCCTCGCGGTGACCCAGACCGACATCAAGCGGCTGCTCGCCTACTCGTCCATCGCCAACGCTGGGTACCTGCTGGTCGGGGTGCTCGCCGTGGGTACCCGGGACGGGCTGTCCAGCACGCTGTTCTACCTGGTCGCGTACGGCTTTTCGGTGGTCGCCGCGTTCGGGGTGGTGACCCTGGTACGCGACGCCGACGGCGAGGCGACCCACCTGTCCCGCTGGGCCGGGCTGGGCCGCCGCTCCCCGCTGTACGCCGCGCTGTTCACCTTCCTGCTGCTCGCCTTCGCCGGTATCCCGCTGACCAGCGGCTTCACCAGCAAGTTCGCGGTCTTCGGGGCGGCGTTCAACGCCGGACAGGCCTGGCTGGTCATCTTCGGTGTGGTGACCAGCATGATCCTGGCCTTCCCCTACCTGCGGGTGGTCGTGCTGATGTGGCTGTCCGAGCCGGGCGAGAACACCCCGACGGTATCCATCCCGGGCTTTCTGACCTCGGCCGCGCTCGCCATCGGCGGCCTGGCCACCCTGCTGCTGGGGGTGGTACCGCAGCCGCTGCTCGAGCTGAGCGACCGGGCGGCTGAGTTCATCCGCTGAGTCCCGATCGGGGGTATGGGATGGTGGTGTGGTGGTAGACGCGCGTGCGGGTACCTCGATTGGCATCGACTTCGCCGACCCGGCTCTGGAGTCGGCGGTGGTGGCCACCCTCGGCCAGGTCGAGCAGCGGCTGCGCCGGGCGGTATACAGCGACGACCCGCTGGTGGCCGAGGCCGCCCGGCACCTGGTCGACGCGGGCGGCAAGCGGTTCCGGCCACTGCTCACGGCGATCGCCGCGCAGTTCGGCACCGGCGGGTCGGCCGAGGTGGTGCTCTCCGCCTCGGTGGTCGAGCTGACCCACCTGGCCACGCTGTACCACGACGACGTGATGGACCAGGCGGAGGTACGCCGGGGGGCGCCGAGCGCGAACGCCCGCTGGGGCGACTCGATCGCCATCCTGGTCGGGGACTTCCTGTTCGCCTGTGCCGCGCAGCTCGCCGCCGAATTGGGCGACGAGGCGGTGAAGATCCAGGCGCGCACCTTCGCACGGCTGGTCCACGGCCAGATCGCCGAGACCGTCGGGCCGCGCGACGCCGATCCGGTGGCGCACTACCTGCACGTGGTGGCGGAGAAGACCGGCTCGCTGATCGCCACCTCGGCCCGCTTCGGGGCGATGTACGGCGGCCTGCCGGCCGGCCAGGTCGAGGCGCTGGCCCGGTACGGCGAGGCGATGGGTACGGCGTTCCAGCTCTCCGACGACGTACTGGACATCGCCTCGGAGTCGGTACAGTCCGGCAAGACCCCGGGTACGGACCTGCGCGAGGGGGTACCCACCCTGCCCGTGCTGTACGCGCTGGCCGGCGAGGAGGCCGACCCGGAGGCGGTACGGCTCAAGGAGATTCTCGCCACCAGTCCGGTCACCGATGACGCGCTGCACGCCGAGGCGCTGACCCTGCTGCGCGAGTCCCCGGCGCTCAAACGGTCCCGGGAGACCGTCCGGTCCTACGCGGAGAAAGCGCGCGCGCAGCTCGCCCCGCTGCCCGAAACATCCGCGCGTCAGGCATTGGAGTCGTTGTGTGACTTCATCGCCGACCGCACCGGCTGAACACGGATTACTCCGGAAATCTGTCCCCCAGTAGTGCCAATCATCATTCCGTTACTTCTCCGATACCTGCTGTTGTCGCAGGCCAGCGACCATCTCGGCGGCCGTCGATGTTCTCCCCGCGTTTAGTCACGCGGGAGAACCGTTCACAAACGCTCCGCTATTTCATATGGTGTAAAGCCTGGCTGCTCTTGGGGAGGTGCGGCAGTGCGTGACCCGCAGGGGGAGCCTTCGGATCTCATCCGAAGTGTCTCGCGGGCGTTACGGGTTCTCGAGTCGGTCGGCGCGTCGCCCAAGGGCCTGACCGTCAAGCAGATCGCCCGGCGGTGCGAACTGACCGTCGCCACCACGTATCACCTGGTCCGGACGCTGGCCTACGAGGGCTACGTGACCCGGCGGGAAGACGGCACGTACACCGTCGGGATGGAGATCTCGGACCGGTTCCGCGAACTGGTGACCGCGTTCCGGGGGCCGGCCCCGGTCGCCGAGGTGCTCCGGCGGGCGGCGCTGGACAGCGGGTACAGCCACTATCTGGGCCGGTTCGTCAGCGGCCGGGTGGTGCTGACCGCGGTGGCCGAGGGCCCGCGCTCGCCGCACCTGGAGGACCTCATCCCGGGCTTCGACGACGGCGCGCACGCCACGGCGCTCGGCAAGTCGCTGCTCGCCACGCTGCCCGCCGAGCAGCGCGCCCGGTACCTCAAGGACTACGGCATGCGGCAGTTCACCACGCAGACCATTACCACGGTCGATGCGCTGGAGGCTGACCTGGCGGCCGGCGAGCGGCGGCAGATGCAGATCGAGGTCAACCAGTACCGGCAGGGGCTGGCGTGCGCCGCGATGATCGCGGTACCGGACCGGGACCCCGAGCGGCGGGTCGTGATCGCCTGTGCGATGCCGGCGCCGGAACTGATGACGTCGGCCAAGGTCATCCGGACCCGGTTAACCGCCTGTGCTCGCGGCATCGCCGCAGCGTATGCGGAGGATCCTTACTAAATACCGCTGAACCGTCCGACATTTCAGTGCGTGACACTGGACGTCGGGACGGGAAGGTGGGCTGCGGATGTCGGAAGACGACGCGGAGCTGCTGCGGGCGATGTTCGCCGAGCACGGCGACGCGCTGTACGCCCACGCCCTGCGGCTGGCCAGCGGTGACCGGCAACGGGCCGAGGATCTCGTCCAGGAGACGCTGCTGCGTGCCTGGCGACATCCGGAGGCACTCGATCCAGACCGCGGGTCGGTGCGCGCCTGGCTCTTCACGACGGTACGGAACCTGGCGATCGACTCGTGGCGGCGCCGGTCGGTACGGGTCGGAGAGGTGGTCACCGACGCGCTGCCCGAGCCGGTGACCGACGACGAGACCGACCGTACCGTCGAGGCCTGGCTGATCGCCGAGGCACTCGCCCGGCTCTCCCAGGTCCATCGGGAGGTCCTGGTCGAGTGCTTCTACCACGGCCGCTCGGTCGTCGAGGCGGCCACCCGGCTGGGCGTACCGCCCGGCACGGTGAAGTCCCGCACGCACTACGCGCTGCGCTCGCTGCGGCTGGTGCTGGAAGAAATGGGGGTGACGCAATGAGGTGTAGCCAAACCGTGGAGTCGGGGGCGTACGTTCTGGGAGCGCTCGCCCCGGCCGAGCGCGCCGCGTACGAGCGGCACCTGTCCAGCTGCGCGATCTGCCGTAACGAGGTCGCCCAGGCCGCCGGACTGCCCGGGCTGCTGCGCCGGCTCGATGCCGGTACCGCCGAGGCGATCGGGCGGCCGGAGACCGCACCGCCGGCCCTGCTGGAGAAGTTGCTGATCAAGGCGCAGTCCGGGCGGCTGCACGACCGCCGGCAGCGTCACTGGCGGCGGGCCGGTGCGCTGCTGGCCGCGGCCTGCCTCGCCATCCTGGTCGGCGTCGGGGCGACCGCCCTGGCCAGCACCGCCGAAACGAGCAAACCGGTGGTCGCCGCGCTGACCCCGGTCGACGCGGATGAACCGGTGGCCGCCATGGTCAGCTACTGGGCCGATCCGGAGGATGGTGGTACCGACATCTCGATGGCCTGTGTCTACCCGGATACCAGCACCCACTACCACGGTGTCGCGCACCTCGACCTCTGGGTGTTCCCGCGCGACGGCGGCCCGGGCCGGTCGGTGTGGAGCTGGGACGCCGGCCCCGGCGACCGCGTCAGCTTCTGGGCCGAGTCGTCACTGCGCCCCGACCAGATCGGCCGGCTCGAGATCCGCCGGGGTCCCACCGCGTTGCTCGTCTACCGAGCGACCTGAGCCCCTACTTGAGCTTGTCCGGAACCACCGCGTTGATGATCCAGCTGATCACGCCGACGATCAGCGCGCCGAGCACCGCGGTGAGGAAACCCTCCACGTGGAACGGCAGGTGCAGCACGCCCGCGATCCAGCTGACCAGCAGGAACAGCAGGCCGTTGACCACCAGGGCGATCAGGCCCAGCGTGAACACGTAGAACGCGCAGCCGACAGCCTTGACGACCGGCCGGATCAGTGCGTTGACCAGGCCGAAGATGATCGCGACCGCCAGCAGAGTGCCGATCTTCTTCGGCACCGACGGGGTGTCCAGCGTGATCCCGCTCAAGACCAGGGTGGAGATCCACAGCGCGATCGCTGTGCTCACGATCCGGATGACTATGCCCATGCGCGGGATCCTCCCATGTTCGATCAAGCGGCGGCGACCCGCTCCAGGTTGCCGATCAGCTGTTGCTCCAACGGTGTTGCGGCGAGTCGGGCGAAGCGCATGCTACGCCGGTTGACCACGGCGACCATGTCGGCACCGATCCGGGCCAGCCACTCCTGGCCGTCGCCCAGCCCGAGGATGCCGCCGGCGAGTGCCGCCTCGCCGGGCGACAGCGGTTGCAGGATCACCAGGTCCGCGCCGGCCAGCGCGTCGACCTCCCCGGCGCCGAGCTGGTCCCGCAACAACACGGTGGTACGCCACGGAGAGTCGCCGATCGGCAGGTCACCGGTCGCGTCGAGCACAACGAGTTGGGGACCGAGCGGACCGGCTGTGGGCAGGGTGACCGGGTGGCCCGGCGGTAGCAGGGCGATCGCGTCGCTGGGCAGGCTGACCGCACGCAGGAACGGTTCCCAGGCGTGCGGCCGCTCGGTCTGTACGACCACGAGGATCCCGTGTGCCAGGGCCCGCATGGTGAGCAGCTCTGCCACCCGTACCCCGCCGACGAGTACCGCCCGGGTCGGCTCGGACCGGACCAGCCGTATGGTCACCGGCTCGCCGTGCCGGTTGCGACCGAGCACGACGCCGGCACCGGGCAGCTCGATCCGACTGTCGGCCAGCGCGCCGACTGGTGCGGCCGGACCGACCAGACCCAACGGGAGCGTGGCGGCGAGACCGGTGAGGTGCTCGCCGTCCAGCCGCTGGACGGTCAAGCCGACCGAACCGACCAGCCGGCGCATCGCCTGCACGGCGTTGGACAGTCCGGCGGCATGCGGCACGGCGAGGCGTACCACCAGGTCGGCGCCTGCTGCCGAGGCCGCGACGGAGACCGTGGTCGTGGCGGCCGGCAGCGTAAGCAGCCGGGCCACGAGCTGCCCGGCCAGCTCCGGTCGCAGCGTGGCCACCCGGCCGATCCGTGCGCTTGCCTGGCGCAGCCCGCCCGCATAGAGTCCCGACCAGCTCTCCCGGACCGCAGCGCCCGGCTGGTAGTGGGTCAGCTCGGCGAGTGCGGCGTGAGTCGCCTCCGGACCGAGCGGCCGGTGCTCGATCCGCTCCTGGGTGAGCCGCCACCGCAGCCGGCGGAGCGTGCCGGTCAGGATGCGCCGCAGTTCCTCGTCGGGCCAGCCGTCGCGGACCACCCGTACGGCCAGGAAGGCACGCTGGTCTGCCACGCCCCGACCCTCGGTGAGCTGCCGGTAGCTGGTGCCCGGGAGGCCGGCGGCGGCGCGCAGTGCCGGTGCCGGTGCGCCGGTGACGAGCAGCTGCACCTGGACCGCGGGAGTGTCGGGCCCGGCCGGCGGGAGCAGCGCGACCGGCGAGGGGAGTGTCGTCGGGGTACCGGTCAGCAGGCGCAGCGGATCGTCGAGCGCCAGGACAGCCACCACTCCCGTCTCGGCCGCGATGACCCCGTACGGCTCGACGAGGTCGACCTGGGCACCGGGCTCGACCCGTGCCAGCAGCGCGGCGCTCCCGGCCCCGGGCGCCAGCGCCCGGGGCCGGGAGCCGTACCGCAGCCCGATGCCGAGCCATACGTACAGCCAGCGGCCCCGCCACCGGCCGAAGCCGAGCAGCGCCAGGCCCAGCGCGACCGGTACGCCGACCAGCCAGCCGACCGGGGACCGGGAGAGTGCCGCGAGGACGCCGGTGACCGCGACCAGCTCGGCGATCACCAACTGTCCACTGTGGACGGACCTGGAGCGGCCGTACCCCATCGCGATCACCTCCCCTGATGCCTCGGCGGCCAATCGTAGGGCCCGGTACGCCTCTGCGGGGTACACCCCTGGAGTTATCCACAGGCGGTTATCCACAGACGGCGGCCGAGGGTAGCCAGCCAGCCGCAGACGCCACTACGGTCAGCCGGTCAGATCGGGACGGGTGGCACGGCATGGGAACGGGGTGACGACGACAGTGGCTACGACCGAGGCGCAGGCCGCGGTGATGCAGCAGACCGCGGACCGGTTCGACCAGGTCAACCAGGCGCTGCAGGGGATGCTCAAGTCGCTGCTGAGCGAGCTGGAGGTGCTGCGCACGCAATGGCAGGGCGCCGGTGGCGCCTCCTTCGAGCAGGTCAAGCTGGCCTGGTCGGAGGACCAGCAGGCACTGCACCAGGCGCTCGCGGAGACGGCGACGGCGATCAGGACATCGGGCCGGCAGTATGCCGCGACCGACACCGCAGCCGCCGACCGGGTCGGCGGACACCGCGGCAGCCTGCGGCTGCCGCTCTAGGACCGGGGGAGGCAATCATGAGCAATGGCGACGTGCTCGTCGTCAATTTCGCGGCGCTGCAGAAGGCCAGCGCTGACATCCAGGCCGCGCTCAACAGCCTGCACAGCCAGCTTGGCCAGCTGGAGCGGGACGCCGCGCCGCTGGTCGCCGGCTGGGACGGCGAGGCCCGCCGGGCCTACGACGTCCGCCAGGCCCGATGGCAGCAGGCCGCGACCGACCTGGCCGACATCCTGCGCGGAATCCAGCGGGCGCTGGACGAGTCGGCCGCTGACTACCAGCGCACCGAGCAGCGCAACACCGGACTGTTCCAGTAGCGGAACCGCCCGAGCCGGCGCCCGTTCGGGGCGCCGGCTCCGGTGTCCGGCGGTGCGGCTGGTCAGGTGCGGCCGGCGCGCCAACGGCGGGCTGCTCCGCGGGGAAGCACGATGGCGGACAGCCCGACCAGCCCGGCCAGGAGCAGGCCGCCGAGGGTGATGGCGAGTGCGGCGGCGCGCGCGTCCGGCGGCGCCGCAGCCTGACCGGCTGGGGCCTGTGCAGAAGGTGGGCTCGCCGCGGCGCTACGGGCGACACCGGGTTGCTCGGTGACCGCGCGGTACGGGTTGAGGATGCCGTAGCCGTACCCGTCGCTGTGCCGGCCGCCGGGAGCCGGGTCGGTGGTCGCGAGGATCCGGTCGGCGACCTCGACCGCGCTCACCCCGGGGTGGTACTGCCGGATCAGGGCGGCGGTCGCCGAGACGAAGGGCGCCGCGAAGCTGGTCCCGTCGTAGCGCGCCAGACCGTGTCCACGCGCTGCCGCGACCACTCCGGCACCGGGCGCCACGAGGTCGACGTACCGGCCGGTGGCTGAGGTGGGCAGCCGGACTCCGGTCGAGTCGACCGCGCCGACGCCGAGCACTCCCGGATAGCCGGCCGGGTAGGGCGTCGGGTCCTGGGCACCGTCCCGGTGCCCGTTGCCCACGGCGGCCACTACCACGACGTCGTGGGCCAGGGCGTACCCGACGGCGGCGCGTACCTCGGGGTGGTCGGTCGACAGGACGAGGGACAGGTTGATCACCTGAGCACCCCGGTCGGTGGCATCGTGGACCGCTTTCGCCACTCCGGCCGCGGTACCCGGATTGCCGGTCGGGTGCCCGTCGACGATCTCCTGTTCGGAGACCCGGAACGGCAGAATGCGTACGCCGGGTGCCAGGCCGAGCAGGATTCCGCCGAGCGGAGCGCCGGCGATGATGCTCGCGACCGCGGTGCCGTGCCCGACGCAGTCCCGCCGGCCGGTACCGGTCCGGTCCAGCAGGTCCTCGCCGGGCAGTACCGCACCGGCGAGCTGCGGGTAGCCGTCGTCCACTCCGGAGTCGACGACGGCGACGGTGACCCCGCCGCCGTCCACGATGCCGGCCAGCCGTCCCGGGTCGTACCTGGCCTGCGGCCACGGTACCCCGGTGATCTGCTGGCCGGTGGAAGCGGCGGGCGGGCAGCCCGGCTCGGCCCAGGCGGGCGACACTGGAAATGCCGTGCATGCCGCGACCAGCGCCACCGCGCCCACCAGCCGGATCCCGCGCACCCGCTCCCCTGAACGCCGTCGCTGTGTCCGCCGGATATTACCCGCGATCCGGCCCGCGTCATGACCCGTCGACCGCTGCGCAACCCGCCTCTGAGCTTGTAGGTTAGGTTCCCGGAGAATCGGTGCTGCGGCGTGCGGCGGAGGAGGTGCCTTAGTGACCGACTGGGAGCCGGCCACCGAGGCTGAGGCCGCCCTGCGCGACGCTCTCCGCAGCGGCGACCAGGAGCTCTACTTCCGCATCCTGTCCCGGATCGACCTGCTGCTGCCGGTCTCGGCAGACGTGCTGGCCGGCCGGGCGCAGATCGGCTGGGGCACCTGGACCAGCGGTGGGCGTACCCACATCCTGGCCTTCACCTCGCCAGAGGCGATGAGTGCCTGCCTGGCCGAGCACGCTGGTGCGGCCCGGCGGGTACCCTACCCGGACCTGGCCGCCACCTGGCCCAACGAGGAGTGGTGGCTCGCCATCAACCCGGGGCTGCCGATCGAGGGTTACCTGCCGGCGTGGTTCGTCTCGCAGCTGTCCCGGGGCGAGGTCCGGCTGCCTGGCCGCACGCTGGGTGCGCGAGCCCGGGTGGAAGCGGCGGCGGCTGCCCGGGCGCGGGGTTCCAGCGTGCCCCCGCCGCCACCCGCGCCGCTCGGTGGCCGGCGGGCGCTGCCGGACCCGGTGGTACCCGCACAGCCCGCCCACCAGGCCGCCGACCCGGGACCGGCGCGGGTTCTCGGTCGCCCGGATCCTGGGTTCGGTCGGTCGGAGCCTGCGCCGGCGCGTCCGGAACCCGCCGCGCGGAGTCGGACACCGGCACACGCCGCCCCTGATCCCGAGCCGGAACGGGAGCCGCGCCGGTTGACGGTGATCCCGCCGCGGGCCCACCCTTCTCGTGGCCAGGCTCGGGCTGACTTGACCACGACGGCCCCACCGGCCCGGCCATCCGTACCGCCGACCCCACCCACCGGTCCGGGGGAGCCCTCGCCCCTGCCGAGCCGCCCAGCGTCCGTTGAGGCACCGAGCCGGCCGGCGTCCTTCGAACCGCCGAGCCGCGCGGCTTCCCTCGAACCACCGACTGTGCCGGGCCGGGCGAGCCTGCCCGCCGAGGGGGCGCTGCCGAGGCGGCCGAGCCCGCTGGGCGAGCCAGCCACGCCGAGCCGGTTGACTGAGCCAGCCACGCCGAGCCGGTTGACTGAGCCAGCCACGCCGAGCCGGTTGACTGAGCCGGCGCCGCCGAGCCGGCCGGCTGGCTCCGCTGAGGAAGCGCCGCCATGGCGCCGTACCAGCGGCCCCGCCGCGCCGCTGGTACCCGCGGCACCCCCACCGCTGCCCCGCATCCCCCCGCCCTCGACCCGCGACCTGCCTTCGCCGGCACCGGCCGGGGATCTGACGCCCGGGCCGGCGCCGCTGCGGGATCTGCCGGTCCCACCCAGCGCCCCGGTACGGCCGCCGGACCCGCCGCCCGAGCGCGTCCGGCCAGCGACTGAATCGCGTTCGTGGATCGACACCCGGGTAACGTCCCACCCGGCGGGCGACATCACCGAGCTGTTGCCCGCGGCCGGGTCGAGACCGGCCATCGAGCCATCCCACGCGGCGATCAGCCAGCTCGGGTCGACCCCGGTGGAGTCGGCGAGGGCGAAGCCGACCGGTGTCGCCAGGACCCCCGAGAACGCCAGGTCCCTCCCGGACGCCGAGTCCGCCCGCAGCCCGGGGTTCGCCGGAACCGCCGAGCCGGCCGGCAACCCGGGGTTCGCCGGAACCGCCGAGCCGGCCGGCAACCCGGGGTTCGCCGGAACCGCCGAGCCGGCCGGCAACCCGGCGTTCGCCGGAACCGCCGAGCCCGCCGGCAACGCCGAGCCGGCCGACTGGGCGGCAGCCGGCAGGCCGGACGTCGCGGCAACCATCGATCCGGACTTCGAGCCGGCGAACGATGTCGAGGCCGAGCTGCTCGCGGCGGCCAACGACGGGCAGACCGACCATTTCCTGTCCACGCTGCTGCTGGCCAAGGTACTGATCCCGATCCCGGCGGGCATCTCGACCACGATAAAGCCCGGTGAGCCCGGTTTCGTGTGGCGCCGGGAGCAGGTCGAGGGCCAGCCGTACGTGGTGGTGTTCACCTCATCGGAACGGATCACCGAATACCTCGGCGCCGGGGTGGACACGATCTCGGTGAAGTTCGTCCAGCTGATCAGCGAATGGCCGGACGAGTCCTGGGCATTCGCCGTCAACCCCGGTACCCCGGTCGGCGCAACCCTGCCCGGAGCGCAGATCCGTGCGTTGGCCGCCTGGGCGACCGAGGTTGGGCTCACCGACCAGCCTTCGGTGGAGTACGAGGAGGCGTCGGTCGCGGTGGGTACCGCGGTCGTGCCGGCCGACCGTCCCGTCGTCATGCAGAAGCCGATCGCGCCGACCCAGGTCAGGTACTACCTGGAGCGCGGCTACGACCGGGTCTCCGGGTTCGTCCAGCGGGCCGGTGAGGTGGCTCACCTGACCACGCCGGAGCAGCTGTACCAGGCGCTCGGGCTGGGTTACCCGGGCTCGCCGTTCAAGGCCTCCGACGACGAGGTCTACGTGCTGCGCTGGACGGCGCACCGGCCCAACCTGTACCGGATCCCGTACGGCGGGCGCGACGAGGCTGGCATGAAGGCGATGCGCGGCTGGGTGGTCGAGCGCGCCCCGTTCCGGGGCAACGGCTTCGCGCCCGGCGAGAGCGGCGAGGTGATCGCCGAGTTCAAGGTGGACAGTGCCCGGCTACCGCACGGCGCGCAGATGTGGCGGATGACCCGTGACGCCGGCGAGACGCTGGTTGCCCTGCTCGACGCGGACAAACCACGCTGGCGCCGCGTCGACGGTACCGACGAGGACGCGGAGGCGGGCGGGTGATGCGCGACGGGTACGTGGGCCGGTGGCAGGACGATGAGTTCGAGGTCAGCCCGGACGGGGAGGAGATGCGGCTGTACACAGACCAGCCGCGCGACGGCTTCGAGGAGCTGAGCCCCGACCGGTACCGGAAGATCGTCCCGGCCCGCGAGGTCTCCGACTTCGGCTACGTACGGACGATGTGCACCTGGCGGGGCGAGCCGTTCATCGTGCTCGCCGAGCACGAGTCCTGGCTGCGCGTGGAGTACACGGGTGGCAAGGCGCCGGTCGCGGCGGCCCTGCGCCTGGAAGAGTTCGACTTCGGCGTCTACCAGGGCTGGGCACCCGCCGCCGAGGTGAGTGACCTGCGCGAATACCGCGTCTGACCGGGCGGACCCGCCTCAGAAAGCGCCGCCCGAAGAAAGCGGGCCGCCCGATGAGGGTCAGATTCCCTTCGCCCAGCGCAGCACCTCGCCGGCCACCAGGTCCGGCGCCTCGACCTGCGGGAAGTGACCGATCCCGGGGAGCAGCCGCCATTCGTACGGCGCGATGACGTACCGGCCGGAGCCTTGCGCGGTGCGGGGCAGCATCGCCGGGTCGTTGGCCCCGTGCAGGTGCAGCGTCGGCGCCACGATCGGCTTCTGGAGCTGCTTGATGAACCGGTACCCCTGTAGGCGCAGGCCCGACCGGAAGGCCCACCGGTAGCTCTCCAGGGCGCAGAAGGCGACCTGCGGGATCTGTATCGCGGTCCGGCAGCGCCGCTCGTAGTCGGGGAAGTCCGGTCCGGTCACCCAGGCCCGGCCGCCCCACCGCCGCAGGTACCAGCCGACCAGCTGGGCGTCGTCCCGGGTAACCATGTGCTCGTACCGGGGGAGCTGGAACAGCAGCATCGGGCTGGACGCGGCGAGCTGCCCGCGCGGGTCGGCGAAGAGCGCGGCGCGCAGCCGCAGCGGGTGCGCCGAGCTGGTGATCACCAACCGGCGGACCAGCTTCGGGTGGAAGGCCGCCGTGGTCCACGCCATCGCCCCGCCGTACCCGGATCCGACGAGCATCGCGGAGCGCTCGCCCAGCGCCCGGATCAGCCCGGCCACGTCACCGGACATGGTGTACCCGTCGTACCCACGTGGCGGCTTGTCGCTCGCCCCGTACCCGCGCAGGTCGATGGCGACCGCGCGGAACCCGGCGTCGGCCAGCGCCCGCAGCTGGTGCTGCCAGGCCCACCAGAACTCGGGAAAGCCGTGCAGGAAGATCACCAGCGGGCCGGCGCCGGCCTCGACGACGTGGAACCGGCTTCCGTTGGCACTGACGAACCGGTGCTGCCAGGGCCCGTCGATGAGAACCGAGGACTCGTCCGGCGGAGGGCTCATGAGGACAGGGTAGGGCGCTGGACTATCCTGTGCCGAAACGGGAAGGTCGAATTCAGGGTCGGGTCCGGGGGCTCCCTGAGAAGATCAGGGTACTCATTTGGTTACCGTCAGACACCTTCGCTGGGGGAGCACGTTGACGCGAAGCAAGATCCGACCTACCGTTCCGATATCTGTTAGCCAAGTTACCGGTTGGGGGGAAGCGGTTGACCCACCTTGCCGGCTCATCGCGCCTGCTACGCGCGATGAACGAGATCGCTGCCCTGTCCCACCTGCTCGAGCGCGGTGAGCTGACCCGGGCCGAACTGCGCGAGCTGACCGGGCTGTCCAAGCCGACCATCTCCGAGGCGGTACGCCGGCTGACCGAGGCCGGGCTGGTCGTCGTCGTCGGGCACGTCAGCGCCGGGCCGGGGCCGAACGCCGAGGTCTACGCGGCCAACCCGGCGGCCGCGTACGTGATCGCGGTGTCGGTACGGGACACCTTCATGGGATACGGGCCGTCGCTGGCGGCCGCCATGTGTGACGTCTCCGGGACGGTACGGGCCCGGCTGGAGGCGCCGGTCGACTTCGAGCGCACCGACCCGGTCGACGCGGTGGCCGGCCTGGTCGACCGGCTGCGCGCCGAGGTCGACGTCTCCGGCGTCGGGTACGTGCAGATCGGCGTGGCCGGCGCGTACGACCCGAAGACCGGCATCATCCACCACGTCGACGTACCGGGCTGGGAGCGCCCCGGGCTGGTCGCCGAGCTCGGCGAGCGGATCGGGCTGCGGGTCGAGGTGGACAACGACGTCAACCTGGCCGCCGCCGCCGAGCGCCGGCGCGGCGTGGCCGGCGACTCCGACGGCTTCGCCCTGCTGTGGCTCGGCGAAGGGCTCGGACTGGCCATCGATCTGGGCGGCACGCTGCTGCGCGGAGCCCGCGGTGGGGCGGGTGAGATCGGCTACATGCCGCTGTACAACCTGGACGGCGACCGCCGTGCCGACCTGCAGGACCTGATCGGCGGCGAGGCGGTACAGGACCTCGCCGCCGAGCACCGCCTGCCCGGCGTGACCCCGGCCGAAGCCGTGGCGGCCGCGGCCGCCGACGGCCCCAACGGGGAGCGGTTCCTGGCCGCGCTGGCCGAGCGGATCGCGGTCGGGCTCTCGGCCGTGGTCGCGGTGCTGGACCCGCCGTTGGTCGTGCTGGGTGGGCAGATCGCGCAGGCCGGTGGCGTCCCGTTGCGGGACGCGGTACGCCTGGCCATGGCCGCCAACGCGCCCCTGGAAACCATCGTGGAGATCACCGCCGTGACCGACGATCCGGTCCTGCTCGGTGGCCTGGACGCCGGCCTGTCCCAGGTACGCGAGGTGCTGCTCACTTCCCTACGCGGCTGAGCCTCACACCTTCGTGAGCGGCTCGCCCGTCTCCAGCACGGTCTTCAGTCCACTGAGGACGAACATCCAGCCCGCACCGGACACGCTGGACGCGGTCCTCGGTGCCCCCTCCAACCGGTCGTGTACCAGGGTGAGCTTGCAGTACCCGCCGTCCTGCGGCTCGATCTCCCAAGTCACCCGGCTCGGCTGCTCCTGAGCGAGCTCGGGGTCGTACAGCGACCGCCACTCGTGTACCAGCCGCCGGGGCGGATCGAACTCGAGGACCGGTCCGTCGCCCCACACGCTGCCGTCCGGCCCGCGGGAGAGGTGCCGCTCGGCGCTGTTCTCGATACGCGCGCCGTGGAAGTACTGCTCGGTCTGCTCCGGCTCGGTGATCGCGGCCCAGATCTGCTCCGGAGTGGCCTTGATGAATACCTGGTAGACCTGTGTCGTCTCTACCGCCTGCATGGTCATTCCTCGTTCTCCAGTCGCTTCTTGAGGTGCGTCAGCACCGAGGCGGGACCCTCGGTGTACTTGTCGATCCACCGGTCGTGGATCAGGCGGATCGGCACCGGGTTGAGAAAGTGCAGCTTCTCCCGCCCCGAGCGCCGGGTCACGACGAGTCCGGCCTCCTCCAGCACGCGCAGGTGCTTCATCACCCCGAAGCGGGTCATCGTCAGCTCGGACTCCAGCTCGGTGAGCGTGCGGCCGTCGCGCTCGAAGAGCCGGTCCAGCAGGAGTCGACGGGTCGGGTCGGCGAGTGCCTTGAAGACCTTGTCGTCGTCGTGCACGCCGATCAGCATAGGTGACCATTCGGTCACATGTCAACCGTCAGCCTGCCCGGAGCCGGTCGGTCGCCTTGACCCCGATCGCGCGCCACCGTGCGTACCCAGGCCTCCGGGTCGCCGTACCCCGCCGACGCTGTTCCAGCGCTGCCAGGCACGCGCGTAGGCCTCGTGCACCACGCCCTCCGTCCCCGCAGGAGTTGTCGCACTCCTAGTCACGCCAAGGCCGGCCGGGCGGTTGCCCGGCCGGCCTTTCTTGCTGGCCCGGATGTGATGCGGGGTACCCGTCGAATCAGTCCTCGGGCTTGGCCGACTTCAGCCCGGTCTGGATCAGGTCCATCACCGCCGAGTCCTGCAACGTGGTCACGTCGCCGAGCGAACGGTTCTCCGCGACGTCCCGCAGCAGCCGGCGCATGATCTTGCCGGAACGGGTCTTCGGCAACTCCGGTACCAGCATGATCTGGCGCGGTTTGGCGATCGGCCCGAGTGACTTCGCCACGTGGTCGCGCAGCTCGTGGACCAGCGCCTCGCCGGCCTCGTCGGCGGCCGCACCGCGCAGGATGACGAACGCCACGATCGCCTGCCCGGTCGTCGGGTCGGTCGCGCCGACCACCGCCGACTCGGCCACCTTCGGGTGGCTGACCAGCGCCGACTCCACCTCGGTGGTGGAGATGTTGTGACCGGATACCAGCATCACGTCGTCGACCCGGCCGAGCAGCCAGATGTCGCCGTCCCCGTCGCGCTTGGCCCCGTCACCGGCGAAGTAGATCCAGTCGTCGCCCTGGTGCGCCCCGGCCCCGAACCGCGACCAGTACGTCTCGATGAACCGCTGGTCGTCGCCCCAGATCGTGCGCAGCATGCTCGGCCAGGGCTCGCGCAGCACCAGGTATCCCCCGCCGCCGTTGGGCACGCCGGCGCCGGTGTCGTCGACCACGTCTGCCACGATGCCGGGGAGCGGGCGGGTGGCCGAGCCGGGCTTGCAGGTGGTGACCCCGGGCAGTGGCGAGATCATGATGGCCCCGGTCTCGGTCTGCCACCAGGTGTCCACGACCGGCGTGGCGTCCCGGCCGATATTGTGCCGGTACCAGATCCACGCCTCCGGGTTGATCGGCTCGCCGACCGTACCGAGCAGGCGCAGCGAGGACAGGTCGTGCCCGGCCGGGATGTCGTCGCCCCACTTCATCATGGTGCGGATCAGCGTCGGGGCGGTGTACAGGATGGTCACGCCGTACTTCTGCACCAGCTCCCAGAGCCGGCCACGGTGCGGGGTGTCCGGGGTGCCCTCGTACATGACCTGCGTCGCGCCGTTGGACAGCGGCCCGTACACGATGTACGAGTGCCCGGTCACCCAGCCGATGTCGGCGGTGCACCAGAACACGTCGGTCTCCGGCTTGAGGTCGAAGACCGCGTGGTGGGTGTAGCTGACCTGGGTGAGGAAGCCGCCGGTGGTGTGCAGGATGCCCTTGGGCTTGGCGGTGGTACCGCTGGTGTAGAGGATGAACAGCGGGTGCTCGGAGTCGAACGCCTCCGGGCTGTGCTCCGGGCTCGCCTTCTCCACCGCCTCGTGCCACCACAGGTCGCGCCCGTCGGTCCAGTCGACCTCCTGGCCGGTACGCCGTACCACCAGCACGTGCTCGACGCTCGGGCACCGGGCCGCGGCCTCGTCGACCGTGGGCTTGAGCGCGCTCGGGTTGCCGCGCCGGTAGCCGCCGTCCGAGGTGATCACCACCTTGGCGCTGGCGTCATCGATCCGGCCGGCCAGCGAGTCGACCGAGAACCCGCCGAACACCACGCTGTGTGGCGCGCCGATCCGGGCGCAGGCGAGCATGGCGATGGCGGCCTCGGGAATCATCGGCATATATATGGCAACCCGGTCGCCGGCGGTGATGCCAAGGTCGGTCAGCGCGTTGGCTGCCTGGCAGACCGCCCGGTGGAGGTCACCATAAGTGATGGTACGGGTCTCGCCCGGCTCGCCTTCCCAGTGGATCGCGACCTTGTCCCCGCGCCCGGCCTCCAGGTGCCGGTCCAGGCAGTTGTACGCCACGTTGAGCCGCCCGCCGACGAACCACTTCGCGAACGGCGGGTTCGACCAGTCGAGTACCTCCTCCCACTCCTTTACCCAGGTCAGCCGCCGGGCCTGCGTCGCCCAGAAATCGAGGCGGTCGGCCCCCGCCCGCTCGTATGCCTCAGCTGTCACGTTCGCCTGCGCGGCCAGCTCCGCCGGCGGTTCGAAGCGGCGGGTCTCCTGTAGCAGGTTCTCCAGCGTTTCGCTCATCGATCGAGCTCCCTTTGGTGTTGTCAGCGGGACGTCCCGGCCAACATCTTGCCGTTTCATGTGCATTACCAACAGCCTATGCGCGCCGGACGCGCAGCCTGCCGCGCCGAACAAGCAATCTTGCGCGGCGAAGTGTGCTCTTGGACGGAGCCCGCGCGCCGGCTACTGTGTGTCACCGTGGTGGAGTTACCTTCGGCTGTACTCGTACCCCTGCTCGACCTCGCCGATGTGCGCCCGGCCCTGGACGGGGCGCGCGAGGCGATCGACGGCGCGCTGCGCCATCGCGCGCTGCGGCGCTCCGGTGACCGGGTCGCCGCCGAGGTGAGCCTGCGGTCCGCGGTGGCCAGCGCCGCGCTGGAGGGTCACCGGTACGAGCTGGACGAGGTACGCGGGGGTACGGTCACCGATCCGGTGCTCCAGGGGGCGGTCCGGGTGGCCCGTGAGGTGGCCGGGATGGCCCAGCTGTGGCCGAAGGTACCCCGCCAGGTGCTCGCCCGGATCCACGTGCTCGCCGGGCGGGATGTCGTCGACGCCGGGATGCTGGGCCGCCCGGTGGGGCCGGAGGTGCTGCCCCGGCTGACCAACCTGTTCGGCATCGTGACCGGGCATACCGGGGAGGTACCCGCCCTTCTGCTGGCCGCGATCGTGCACGGCGAGCTGCTGGCGCTGCGCCCTTTTGCTGGGCCGTCCGGCGTCGTCGCGCGGGCCGCGGCCCGGGTCACCCTGGTGTCGGCCGGAGTCGATCCGCGCGGCGTGCTCGCCCCCGAGGTCGGCCACCTCGCGCGTGAGCCGGAGTACGTCGGTGCCGCGGGCGCGTACGCCACCGGTACCCCCGATGGCGTACGCGCCTGGGTCAAGCACTACGCCGCGGCCGTCGAGTTGGCCGCGGCCGAGGTCGGCTCGATCGCCGAGCAGGTCGGCTGACCCGGCACTACTGGTGCTGGACCGGGTTCTGCGGAGCCTGGGCCGGGTTCTGCGGAGCCTGGGCCGGCGGTTCCGGCTGGTGGGGCGGCTGCCCCGGACCCTGGTACGGAGCCGGGGGCGGGGGCGGCGCGGCCCGGCGACCCCGCAGCGTCTGGATCGCCCGGTAGATCACCAGGATGGGTATCGCGACCGCCAGGAGGTACACGTAGAAGAACTCGCGGACGGTACCGCTGTCGAAGACGAAGAACAGGTAGACGCCGTATCCGACGGCCGCCAGGCCGCCGATGGCGGCGAGGATCCGCTCCGAGACCTTCGCGCCGATCAGCCCGGTGAGGGCCGAGGCCAGCAGGAACAAGCCGGTGACGAAGAGGCAGCCGACGTAGAGGTAGAAGTGGGTATCGCTCATCGAGGTCTCCGCACTGTTGTGGGGGATAACGGATGACGACGCTAGGCGAGCCCCGCGGATCATGTTGACCGCTGAACGTATGAGTAGGACGTCGATATAGTCGGCGGCCGATGTGTCCGGTGGTACCTCGTACACGTGGGCGGCGCCTCACAGGGAGGCGCCGCCATCACACTTCCGTCGGGCTAGCAAGCGTGCACCTTGTGTCGTTGTCAGCGGCCCTTCCGGTGCCGCCGCAACGTGCCTCCCGCGGCTGGTCGCGCGTGGGTACCCGATGGAGATGTGCCGAGCCCGTGGGCTCGCTACCTCTTTCTACAGCCCCGCCCGGGGGTGGCACCAGACCATTCGGCGATTGTGTGACAGCCGAGGGTGATGAGGCGCGTCAGAACAGCGTCTGGCTGGCCGACCGGGCCCGGCGGTGCCGGCTGTACAGCGCGAGCCCGATCGCGACACCTACCCCCACGCCGATCGCGGCGGCCGCGACCGGTACCGCCGGACGGTCCCGCAGCCGGCGCCCGAGCGGGATCGGGTGGCGGAACTCCAGCATCGGCCAACCCCGCTCGATGGCCACCCGACGCAGTCCCCGGTCGGCGTTCACCGCCGTCGGATGGCCGACCGCGGCGAGCAGTGGCGCATCGCTGATCGAGTCGGAGTACGCGTACGACTGCTCCAGGTCGTACCCGTGCCGTTCGGCCATCTCCCGGACGGCGGCGACCTTCTGCGCACCGGCGGCGTAGAAGGCCACCTCACCGGTGTACCGGCCGTCCGAGACCACCATCCGGGTGGCGATCACGTCGGTGGCGCCGAGCAGGTCGCCGATCGGCCGGACCATCTCCTCACCGGACGCGGAGACCAGCACGACGTCGCGACCGGCGGCCAGATGTTCGTCGATGAGTGCCATCGCCTCGGCGTAGATGTACGGGTGGATCAAGTCATGCAGTGTCTCATTTACGATTTGCCGTACTTGTTCGACACTCCATCCCTTGCAGAGCTTGGCAACGTAGTCCCTGATCCGAGCCATCTGCTGCTCGTCGGCACCGCCGATCTTGTACACCAACTGGGCGTACGCCGCCTTGAAAACGTCACTTCGAGTAATCAGACCATCGCGGAAAAAGGGGCGCCCGAACGCTAGGGCGCTGGATTTGGCGATGACGGTTTTGTCGAGGTCGAAGAAGGCGGCACCGTGGCCCACGACCGGCAGTCTAGCGGTGCCCGCACCCGCCTCGCGCCTCCCGCGCGGCTGCGCTCGGTGAGCGAAAACCGACTCGTGTACCGGTACCTTGCACGTGCACCCGCCTTGTGCGGTACGTTGCCTGTCGAGGCCGTAGCGGCTGGCCCCTCGACGGTGCCGAGTGGTTCATGCATGCTTGTGGTAACGCTGCGGTTGCTCGTTCCTGGCCAGATCGTGGAACCGCTTCATGGCCCTCGGTGGCTGCACCCCCCGTGGCCGCCGAGTGGGTTCGGCTCGACCCCCCCGGAGCCGGACCCCCGACGACCCCCGTCACCCCCCGACGGGGGTCGTCCCCTTCCCGCCTCCTTGGTTCCCTTTTCCCGCCGGCTTCTCGTTGCTCACGGCTGGTCCGGAGCAGCCCGGCTGGCCGCCGGTTGTCCACAGGCACCCTCACTGTCCACAGATTCAGCTCATGCGTCTGCGTGAGGGCTCCGGTTTGGTCCAGGGTGTGCCGGTCAGATCCACACCCGCCCGTACCGGAGGCGCGCATGGCTGCCCGTACCGTCCAACTCGGCGCGGCCGAGCCGGCCCGTCACCCGCTTCTGGTGACCGCCGATCCCGACCTGCTCGACGATGTCCTGCGCCTGTCCGCTGAGGTCGGTGTGCTCGTCGATGTCGCGCCCGACCCGGCCGCCGCCCGACCGTGGTACGCCTCGGCGCCGTTGGTGCTGGTCGGCATCGACGCGGCCGGGACGTGCGTACGGGCCCGGTTGGCGCGCCGGCCGTCCCTGGTGCTCGTCGGGCGACACGCCGAAGCCGGTCCGCCGGACTGGTCGGTGGCCGACCAGCTCGGAGCCGAGCACCTGGTCGCGCTGCCGGCGGGGGAGCGCTGGTTGGTCGAACGGCTGCGCCGGCTGACCGAGCCCGGGCCGCCCGGGCAGGTGGTCGCCGTACTGGGTGGTCGGGGCGGGGCCGGGGCGAGTGTCTTCGCGGCGGGCATGGCGGTGACGGCGGCCCGCGCCGGCTGGCGCACGCTGCTGATCGACGCCGATCCGCTCGGCGGTGGCGTGGACCTCGTGCTGGGCTGGGAGTCGCTGGACGGACTGCGCTGGCCGGCGCTTTCCGAGACCAGTGGACGGGTCAGTCCGCCTTCGCTGGTGGACGTACTGCCCCGGCGGGGTGAGCTGGTCGTCCTTTCCTGGGACCGCGGCGAGGTGGTGGCGGTACCGGCTGAGGCCATGGCCACCGCGTTGGACGCCGGCCGGCGCGGACGCGACCTTGTCGTGGTCGACCTGCCCCGGCGGTTGGACGACGCCTCGCTGCTGGCGTTGGGCTCGGCGGACCGGGGCTATCTCGTCCTTCCGGCCGAGTTGCGGGCGTGCGCGGCGGCCGCGCGGGTCGCGGCGGTGGCCGCGCCGCACTGTCCATCCCTTGCCGCGGTGGTACGCGGACCCGCGCCGGGCGGGTTGCGTGCCAAGGAGGTGGCCCAAGCTCTGGGGCTGCCGCTCGCTGGCGCCCTGCGCGCGGAGCCGAGGCTGGCCGGTGCCCTGGAGCGGGGCGAGCCACCGGCCCGGGACGGCCGGGGTCCGCTGGCTGCGCTGTGCCAGCGGCTGCTCGATGAACTCGGTGCGGCCGAACGGAGCGCGGCATGACCGTGGAGCGGCGAGGAGGCGCGGTGCTCCGGTTGCCGGAGCGGCCGGCCGACGAGGTGCCCGGCGCTGGTCCGCTGACCCCGCTGCTGACCGACCCGACCGTGACCGATGTGCTGGTCAACGGCGCGGAGGTCTGGGTCGACCGGGGTGTCGGGCTGGTCCGGTCGAGGATCCGGATCGGCGGCCCCGACCAGGTGCGGCGGTTGGCGCAGCGGCTGGCTTCAGGGGCCGGTCGGCGGCTGGACGAGGGATGTCCATTCGTTGACGCGCGGCTGGCCGACGGGACCCGGCTGCACGCGGTGCTGCCGCCGATCGCGGTCAACGGGCCATACCTGTCCCTGCGCACCTTCCGGCTCCGCGGGTTCTCGCTTGGTGGGCTGGTCGAGGCGGGTACGGTCTCGGCCGCCGGGGCCGGTCTGCTCGCCGCGATCGTGGCGGCCCGGCTGGCATACCTGGTCACCGGGGGTACCGGTGCGGGCAAGACGACGATCCTGTCCACCCTGCTCGGGCAGGTCCGGCCGGACGAGCGGATCGTGCTCGTCGAGGACGCCTCGGAGCTGCGGCCGGAGCATCCACACGTGGTGGCGTTGCAGGCCCGTACGTCCAATGTGGAGGGTGCCGGAGAGGTCGGGCTCCGGGCGCTGGTCCGCCAGGCGTTGCGAATGCGCCCGGATCGGCTGGTGATCGGCGAGTGCCGGGGGCCGGAAGTGACCGATCTACTCGGCGCCCTGAACACCGGTCACGAGGGCGGCGCGGGCACGCTGCACGCGAACGCGCCCCGGGACGTACCGGCCCGGTTGGAGGCGCTGGGGCTGCTCGGCGGGCTGACCCGGGAGGCGTTGCACGCACAGCTCGCCGCCGCGCTCCAGCTCGTCATCCATGTCCGCCGCCAGGAGAACCGGGAGCGCGTCGTCGAGCAGGTCTGCCTGCTCGTGCCGGATTCCGGACAGCGGCTCGTCACGGTCCTACCGGCCTGGCACCGCGCCTCGGGTCCGGGCCCCGGTGCGGATGCACTCGCCCGACTCCTGGTGGGACGCGGAGTGGCGGTACCCGACGTGCTCGGGGTACGGCCATGATCGCGCTAACCTCCCGTACCCGACGCCGGCTGCGCAAGGTCAGCCGGGCCGAGCGCGCTCCGATCGCCGGCCGGATCCTGGCCCGCCCCCGGTTGGCGGCGAGCGTCGTCGGCGTCGGATCGGGTCTGTCGGTGGCGATCGCCGTCGGGCCGGTCGGCGGTCTACTGGCTGCGATCTACGCGGTGCTCGGTTTCGTGGTCTGGCTCCGGATCCGGCGGGCTCGGGCACGGGCGGCCGCCTGGAGCGAGGCCCTCGACGCGCTCTCCGCGCTCGCGGCTGACCTGCGGGCCGGGCTCGCATCGGCGACCGCTCTCGCGGAGCATTGGCGCGTCGCGGAGGTACCGCTGGTTCGCGACCGGGTATCGGTTGCCTGGCGGGTGGCCGAGGCGACCGGCGCGCCCCTGGCAGACCTGCTCGACCGGCTCGACGTCGACCTGCGCGGCGTGCAGCGGGTGCGGCTCAGCGCGGCCGCGCATGCCGCCGGTACCCGGGCGACCGCGGTACTGCTGGCGCTGCTCCCGCTCGCCGGCATCGCGGTCGGGTACGGGATGGGTGCGGATCCGCTGCGGGTACTCCTGCACACTCCGGTCGGCATCGGCTGCGCGGCCGGCGCGGTGCTGCTCCAGCTCGCCGGGCTGGCCTGGACCGACCGGCTGTCCCGACCGCCGGGCGGGCTGACGTGACCAGGCGGGTGGTCTCTGTCCTCTGTGGACTGACCGGTGCCGTTCTGGTCGGCGGCTGGCCCGGGCTGCTGGTCGGAGTCGGGATCGCGCTGCTGGCCGGCCGGTACCTGAGCCGGCTGGAGCCGGCGGCCCAACGCCGGGAACGCGAGCAGGCTGCGCTCGACCTGCCATACGCCGCCGACCTGCTCGCCGCCGCGTTGCGCGCCGGGCTACCGACCGAGCGTGCCGTGCAGACCGTCGCCGACGAGCTCGGCGGTCCGGTCGGCCGGCGGCTGGCCGGAGTGGCCAGCGCCCTCGCGCTGGGACTCGGCTCAACCGATGCGTGGCGCCCCATGCACGACATACCGACCGGAGCGCGACTCGCGGGTGCGGTGGCACGCAGCGCGGACTCCGGAGCCGCGTTGGTGGGTGCCTTCGGCCGGCTCGCCGACGAGCTGCGTACCGCCCGGTTGGCCGCCGTCGAGGCGGCCGGCCAGCGCGCCGGTGTCCTGCTGGTACTGCCGCTCGGGCTGTGTTTCCTGCCCGCCTTCGTCCTCGCCGGCATCGTGCCGGTGATCGTCGCCGTGCTCGGCGACGTCCTCCGCTGACGGGAGCCCACCATGAGACGACTACTGCGCCGGTTGCGCGACGACGCCGGGATGACCACAGCTGAATACGCCGTCGGTACCTTGGCGGCAGTGGCCTTTGCCGGCCTGCTGCTGAAGGTGCTGACCTCGGCTCAGGTGCAGGCGGCCCTCTCCCACCTCGTCGAGCGGGCGCTCAAATGAGCCGGGACCGGGACCGGGGCTCGGCGACCGTCGAGCTGGCGGTCGGGCTGCCCGCACTGGTGCTCCTGCTGCTGTTCGCGCTCGGCGCGGTCAACGCGGTACTAGCCCGGATGCAGTGCGTCGACGCCGCCCGGGACGCGGCGCTCACCAGCGCCCGCGGTGGTGACGGCGCAACCGAGGGGAGGCATCGGGCGCCGCGCGGCGCGGGGGTCACGGTCACCGTCGACGGCGACCGGATCACCGCGGTGGTACGGGTCCGGGTCCAGCCGCTCGGTCCCTACCTGCCTGGCATCACGGTCAGCGGTACCGCGGTCGCCGAGCGGGAGCCGGGTGCCGTGCCATGAACGGGGACCGTGGCTCGGCGTCGGTCTGGCTGCTCGCCGTCGGGCTGGTCGTGGTGTCGGTGGGGCTCGGCGCGGTCGAGGTGGGTGTCGCCCTGACCGACCGGCACCGGGCACAGGTGGCTGCCGACCTGGGTGCACTGGCCGGCGCGCGGTATGCGAAGGACGGCGCGTCCACCGCCTGCGCGCGGGCGGAGGAGGTGGTGGGCGCCAACGGCGCCAAGCTGGTGGCCTGCCAGCTGGACGGGCTCGACCTCATGGTCACCACGCAGGTGGGTCCGGCACGCGCGACGGCGCGTGCCGGACCCGTACGCGCTGACGCGGCCGGGCTGGTCACGAGCGGCGCTCTGGCCCGGTCGACCGGTTCGTCCAATCATCCGGACCGAGTGTCCGCGCTGGACCGGGCGTGCAATGGTTAGATGCCTGCAGGAGGGGAGGTCCGCATGGAGCTGTCGCTGTCGACCCGTACGGTGGCCGGGCACCGGGTGCTGGAGGTCGGCGGAGAGATCGACGTCTATACCGCTCCGCAGCTTCGGGAGCACCTCATCGCGTTGGTCGAGGCCGGGGACCGCCGGGTCGTGGTGGACCTGGCCCGAGTCGAGTTCCTCGACTCGACCGGCCTGGGCGTGCTGGTCGGCGCGCTACGGCGGCTGCGTGGGGTGGACGGCGAGCTCACCCTGGTCTGCGCGCAGGAGCGACTGCTCAAGATCTTCCGGATCACTGGCCTGGACCGGGTGTTCACCCTCTACGAGTCGGTCGACGCCGCCGTCGGGGGCGACGGCGGGACGGCGGGTGCGCCCGCGGCAACGGCAGGCTGAGGACGCGGATGCCGACCGTACGGCTGTCCTTCTCTCCCGCCGCGGCACATGTACGGACGGCCCGACTGGTGGGGGTCGCCGTCGCGCGGCGCGCCGGGGTCGCGGCCGAGCTCTTCGACGAGATCCGGCTGGCGATCGGTGAGGCGTGCTCACGCGCGGTGACCCTGCACCGGGCACACGACATCTCGGATCTGGTCGAGGTGGCGTTGGTCGACGGGGACCGGTTCACCGTACGGGTGACCGACCGGGCCCCGATCGACGCCGCGCTCGGGCCGGCGCTCTCCGACCCGCCCGATCCGGTCGCGCTGCTCGACGAGCCGACGGTACCGGCCGGGGTCGGGGATCCGGCGACCGAGGAGGCGGTCGCGGTGGGCATGCGACTTGCCCTGCTCATCGGCATGGTCGACGATCTGTCGGTGCGTCCGGTGGAGGAGGGGCCGGGCACCGAGGTGCTGATGTCCTGGCCGACGCAGCCGGGACGAAACGGTGGCGGAGGGATGCGGCTGACCCGGCACCCGTAGCATCCAGAGAGCAAGCTCATGCAACTGTGAGGGTACGCGGTGTGAACAGCCCCGGACCCGGCCGTTAGAGTACCCGGGTCATCAGCTACACCGTCGGCGCGCAGTTTGCCGGCCGGCGGTGCGGTTACTCCCCGCGTGGAGGTCGCCTCGCCCTTACAGCTTGGGCGGCGCGTATATCGGTACAGGAGGACATAGATGTCCGTGAACCTCGCTGAAGGCGAGTTGTCCCTTACCGGTAGCAACCTGTCCTACGTCATCGTGGCCGCGGTTATCGCGCTCGTGGCGTTGGGCTTCGCTGCCGGCCTGGTCAGGACGGTTCTCGCAACCGGCAAGGGCACCCAGAAGATGCAGGATATCGCCGGGGCGGTGCAGGAGGGCGCGAGTGCGTACCTGACGCGCCAGTTCAAGACCCTCGGGATATTCGTGGTCATCGCCGTCGTACTGCTGTTCCTGCTTCCGGTCAACGAGGGGGGCACCGGGGTCCGGATCGGCCGTTCGGCCTTCTTCGTGGTCGGCGCGCTGTTCAGCGCGTTCATCGGCGGGGCCGGCATGGCGCTGGCCACCCGGGCCAACGTGCGGGTCGCCGCGGCCGCGAACACCGGCGAAGGCGGCCGGGAGCGGGCGATGCAGATCGCCTTCCGCACCGGCGGCGTGGTCGGTTTCCTCACCGTCGGCCTGGGCCTGCTCGGCGCCGCTGCGGTGGTACTCATCTACCGCAGTGACGCGCCGACCGTGCTGGAGGGCTTCGGCTTCGGCGCCGCGCTGCTGGCCATGTTCATGCGGGTCGGCGGCGGGATCTTCACCAAGGCCGCGGACGTCGGTGCCGACCTGGTCGGCAAGGTGGAGCAGGGGATTCCCGAGGACGACCCGCGCAACGCGGCGGTCATCGCCGACAACGTCGGGGACAACGTGGGCGACTGTGCCGGCATGGCGGCCGACCTGTTCGAGTCGTACGCCGTCACGCTGGTCGCCGCGCTGATCCTGGGCAAGGCCGCGTTCGGTACCGAGGGCCTGGTGTTCCCGCTGATCGTCCCGACCATCGGGGTGCTCACCGCGATCATCGGGGTGTTCATCACCCGGCTGCGCAAGTCCGACCGCAACGGGCTGACCGCGATCAACCGGGCGTTCTTCATCTCCGCCGCGATCTCCGCCGTGATCGTCGGTGTCGCGGCCTGGCTCTACCTGCCCGCCACCTTCGGCGAGCTGCACAACTCGCCGCTGGCCACGGTGTCCCGCAACCCGCGGGTGATCGCGATCGGCGCGGTGATCATCGGTATCGCGCTGGCCGCGATCATCCAGGCGCTGACCGGCTACTTCACCGAAACCAACCGGCGTCCGGTACAGGACATCGGCAAGACCTCGCTGACCGGTCCGGCCACCGTCATCCTGGCCGGCGTCTCCGTGGGTCTTGAGTCGGCGGTGTACTCGGCGCTGGTCATCGGGGCCGGGGTGTACGGGGCGTTCCTGCTCGGCGGCGGCAACATCACGCTGTCGCTGTTCGCGGTGGCGCTGGCCGGTACCGGCCTGCTGACCACGGTTGGCGTGATCGTGGCAATGGACACCTTCGGTCCGATCTCCGACAACGCCCAGGGCATCGCCGAGATGTCCGGCGACATCGACGAGGACGGCGCCCGGGTGCTGACCGACCTGGACGCGGTGGGCAACACCACCAAGGCGATCACCAAGGGCATCGCGATCGCGACCGCGGTACTCGCCGCGACCGCGCTGTTCGGGTCGTACACCGACACCGTGCAGGCCGGGCTGAGCAAGGCGGGCGTCAAGGACGTGATCGCCGAGCTGTCCGGCGCGCTCAACATCGCCAACCCGCGCAGCCTGGTCGGGCTGCTGATCGGGGCGGCCGTGGTGTTCCTCTTCTCCGGCCTGGCGATCAACGCGGTGTCCCGCTCGGCGGGCGCGGTGGTGTTCGAGGTGCGCCGGCAGTTCCGGGACTTCCCCGGGATCATGGACGGTACTCAGCGCCCCGAGTACGGCAAGGTGGTCGACATCTGTACCCGGGACGCCCAGCGTGAGCTGATCACGCCGGGGCTGCTCGCGGTGATGGCACCGATCGCGGTGGGCTTCGGTCTGGGCTTCGGCGCGCTGGCCGCGTACCTCGCCGGTGCGGTCGCCACCGGCACCCTGATGGCGGTGTTCCTGGCCAACTCCGGTGGCGCCTGGGACAACGCGAAGAAGCTGGTCGAGGATGGCAAGTTCGGCGGCAAGGGTTCGCCGGCGCACGCCGCCACGGTGATCGGCGACACCGTCGGTGACCCCTTCAAGGACACCGCCGGCCCGGCGATCAACCCGCTGATGAAGGTGATGAACCTGGTCTCGCTGCTGATCGCGCCCGCGGTGGTGCTGTGGAGCACGGGTACCACCAGCAACGCGCCGCTGCGGATCACCATCGCGGTGGTCGCCGCGCTGGTCGTGGTGGCCGCGGTGGCCTGGAGCAAGCGCAAGCCCATCGCGATGTCGTCCGGCGAGGAGGCGCCCGCGCCGGCCGCGGTGGCGGGCCCGGGAAAGCCGTCTGAGCAGGACGAGGAGAAGGCGCACGCCAAGCTCTGAGCACGCTTAGTGAGGTAGCCGGCGCCGGTCCGTTCAGGGCCGGCGCCGGCTGCATTAATGTCGGGGGATGGATCAGGTACGCGCCAGCTACGACGCCGTGGCCCGGCGGTACGCCCAGGAGATCGCCGGAGAACTCGCCGCCAAGCCGGTCGACCGGGCCCTGTACGCGCTCTTCGCCGAGCTGGTGGGCAGCGGAATCGTCGGTGACGTGGGCTGCGGACCCGGGCATGTCGGCGCCTACCTGGCCGGACTCGGGCTGCGTACCGTCGGGGTGGACATCTCGCCGGGAATGGTGGAGGTGGCCCGGGAGCGCTACCCGGAGCTGGACTTCACCATCGGTAGCTTCGCCGAGCTGCCGGTACCCGACGCCGGCTGGTCCGGCGCGGTGGTGCCATACTCGATCATCCATCTCGCCCCGGCCGAACGGCCGGCGGCGTGGCGTGAGCTGGCCCGGGTGATCGCGCCCGGCGGCTGGCTACTCGCCGCGTTCCACGTAGAGGCCGCCGACCAGCCCGTCGGCTCGACGTACCAGGCCCATGAGTGGTGGGGCTACCCGGTCGAGTTGGACTTCTACTACCTCGACCCGGAGCAGGTCGCCGCCGAGTTGAAGGAGAACGGCTTCGAGGTGGTGGCCCGGACCGACCGCGAGCCCTGGCCGGATGTCGAGTATCAGAGCCGGCGCAGCTACCTGTTGGGTCGTCGCGGGTAGGGATCGAACGGTCGTACAGTGACCGGCATGCGTCGCGCGCCGGCCGCCTTCCTCGTTGCCGTCCTCGCCCTCACCGCCTGCGGCCACGGCGCGGTACCGCATCGGACCTGGGTGACGAGCGTGTGCCAGGCGCTGCGGCCCTGGCGCGACCGGTTGACCGCGCTCAACGGCCAGGCGGCCGCCCAGATGCGCGGCGCGACCACCCCGGCGCAGGCCCGGGAGCACCTGCTCCGGCTGCTCGACGGGGCGCGGCAGGCCAGTGAGGACGCCCGGGCCAAGGTGGCCGGGGCGGGGGTACCGGACGTGACCGACGGAGCCCTGATCGAGCAGCGGTTCGTCGCTGCGCTCACCGCCGTACGCGACGCCTACGGAAAGGCGCAGCACACCGTCCAGAAGCTGTCCGAGGCCGGGTTCTATCCCGGGGTACAGCAGGCGATGGACACGCTGAACGAGGAGTACGCCAGGGCCGGGGTGGACACCGGCCGGCTCGCCTCGGCCGACCTGCGCAAGGACTTCGACGAGGTACCGGCATGCGGGTGACCCGGCAGCTGTCCCTGTTCGGGGTCGAGGCGGCGCCGCCCGCGCCGGCTGACCTCGAAGGGCTCCTGGCCGGGCCGGGCCAGGTGATACGGATGGGCGGCACTGCCCGGGTGTCCGTGGTGGTCGACGAGCTGTGGCGGGCCCGGGTGCTGCACGCCGAGCTGGCTACCCGGGGGCTCCCGGTGACCTGTGTGGCAACCGTGGAGCAGCACATCGGGGTGCGCACGGCATACTCGACCCGGTTGGCGCCGTTGGCCGTGGCGTGGCTGCGCGGTGCCGTCAAGGTACCCCCGCCGGATTTCGGGCTGGACGGCCGGCGGCTGCGGTTGTGGGCCGCGGCGACCGGCCACCTCGACGGCCATGACTTCACCCTGCGGCTCGGGCCCAGCGACGAGCTGGCCTGGCCGGCGGTCGGCGCGGCCCTGGCGGCGATCGGGCTGCCGCCCGTGCTGCTGTCCGCGCGGGCCGGCGGCCCGGCCTACCGGATCACCGGGCGGCGGCGGATCGCGCGGCTGGCCGAGCTGGTCGGAGATCCGCCGGACGCCGCGCCGGAGGGGGCCTGGCCTGTGGTGTAGGACCCGCCACAGCGACGTGGCGCCACGCATCGTTGACGATGGGTGTACGGTGGCGCCGATCGGCGTGACGCTGGTCCGATTAGCCGGATAGCAGCTGACCACGCTACGTTTGACAGCCACCGACCCTGAGTATTGGGAGTACCGTGCCGAGCACCGCTAAGCGTCTGGTCATCGTCGAGTCACCGGCGAAGGCCAAGACGATCTCGGGTTATCTCGGTCCGGGGTACGTCGTCGAGGCGAGCCTGGGCCACGTGCGCGACCTGCCGCGCAACGCCGCCGACGTGCCGACGAGGTACAAAAAGGAGCCGTGGGCGCGGCTCGGGGTGGACGTCGACAACGGGTTCACCCCGCTCTATGTGGTCAGCTCCGACCGCAAGGCGCAGATCGCCAAGTTGACCAAGCTGGCCAAGGAGGTCGACGAGGTCTACCTCGCCACCGACGAGGACCGCGAGGGCGAGGCGATCGCCTGGCACCTGCTGGAGACGATCAAGCCGAAGGTGCCGGTCAAGCGGATGGTCTTCCACGAGATCACCAAGCCGGCCATCCAGGCGGCCGTGGCCAGCCCGCGTGAGCTGGACCGCAACCTGGTCAACGCGTACGAGTACCGGCGGATCCTGGACCGGCTGTACGGGTACGAGGTCTCCCCGGTGCTGTGGAAGAAGGTCATGCCGCGGCTGTCCGCCGGTCGGGTGCAGTCGGTGGCCACCCGGATCGTGGTGGACCGGGAGCGGCAACGGATGCAGTTCCGTTCCGCCGAGTACTGGGACATTGTCGCTGATCTGTCAGTGCTGGACCGACTCGACGACGGGCCGAAGGGTTTCTCCGCGACGCTGATCGCGCTGGACGGCGACCGGATCGTGACCGGACGGGACTTCGAGCCGACCACCGGCCTCGCCCGGGGCGATGTGGTGCACCTGGACGAGGCCGCTGCCCGGGGACTCGCCGCCCGGCTGGAGGGGCGGCCGTTCAAGGTCACCCGGGTCGAGGAGAAGCCATACCGGCGGAGGCCGTACCCGCCATTCATCACCTCCACGCTCCAGCAGGAGGCGGCCCGCAAGCTGCGGTTCTCCTCGCAGCAGACGATGCGTACCGCGCAGCGGCTGTACGAGAACGGCTACATCACCTATATGCGTACCGACTCGGTGAACCTCTCCGAGGCGGCCATCGCCGCGGCCCGGCAGCAGGTCCGGGAGCTGTACGGGGACCGGTTCGTACCGACCCAGCCGCGCCGGTACGCCAGTAAGGTGAAGAACGCCCAGGAGGCGCACGAGGCGATCCGCCCCGCCGGCGACACGTTCCGTACCCCCGGCGAGGTCGCCAATGAGCTGTCCGTCGAGCAGTTCAAGCTCTACGAGCTGATCTGGCGGCGGACCATCGCCTCGCAGATGACCGACGCGGTCGGCATGAGCATCTCGGTGCGCATCCGCGCGGTCTCGGCCACCGGCGAGGAGGCCGACTTCGGCGCCACCGGCAAGACCATCACCGACCCGGGCTTCCTGCGGGCCTACGTGGAGTCCAGCGACGACGAGGAGGCCGAGGCCGAGGACGCCGAGCGGCGCCTGCCGCACCTGGTCAAGGACCAGCCGCTGCGCGCCGACGCACTGCGCCCGCTGGGCCACGTCACCCAGCCGCCGGCTCGCTACACCGAGGCGTCACTGGTCAAGGCCCTGGAGGACCTGGGCATCGGCCGGCCGTCCACCTACGCCAGCATCATGGCCACGATCCAGGACCGGGGGTACGTCTTCAAGCGCGGCCAGGCACTCGTACCCTCGTTCGTTGCATTTGCTGTTGTCAATCTGTTGGAGCAGCACTTCTCCCGGCTGGTGGACTACCAGTTCACCGCCTCGATGGAGGACGAGCTGGACGACATCGCCGACGGCGAAGCCGCCGCGGTGGACTTCCTGACCGCCTTCTACTTCGGCGGCGACTTCGGGCCGGAGGGCTCGGTGTCCCGCTCGGGCGGGCTGAAGAAGCTGGTCACCGAGAACCTTGGGGCGATCGACGCGCGCGGGGTCAACTCGATCCCGCTCTTCCCCGACGAGGCCGGACGGACCGTGGTGGTACGGGTCGGCAAGTACGGGCCGTACCTGCAGCGGGCGCTGCCCGGCGAGGAGCCGGCCGACGACGACCGGGCCGCCATCCCGGACGGCATCGCGCCCGACGAGCTGACCCCGGAGAAGGTCGAGGAGCTGTTCCTCGGCGGTGCCGGGGAGCGCAAGCTCGGCGAGCACCCGGAGACCGGTGAGCCGATCGTGGTCAAGTCCGGCCGGTACGGGCCGTACGTGTCGAGTGGCGAACGCAACGCGTCCCTGCTCAAGACGCAGTCCCCGGACTCGCTGACCCTGGCGGAGGCGCTGAAGCTGCTCTCCCTGCCCCGGCTGGTGGGCAAGGACCCGGAGGGCGCCGAGGTGTTCGCCGGAGCCGGCCGGTACGGGCCCTATGTCAAGCGCGGCGACGACTTCCGCTCGCTGGACTCCGAGGAGAAGCTGTTCACCGTCACCCTTCAGGAGGCGCTGGAGCTGCTCGCCGCGCCCAAGACCCGGCAGCGCCGGGCCGCCGCGCCGCCGCTACGTGAGTTGGGCGTCGACCCGCTGACCGAGCTGCCGCTGGTGATCAAGGACGGCCGGTTCGGGCCGTACGTCACCGACGGGGAGTACAACGCCTCGCTGCGGCGCGGCCAGGCGCCGGAGACCCTGAGCATCGAGGCCGCCTCGGAGATGCTCTCGGAGAAGCGCGCCCAGGGGCCGGCCGCCCCGCGCAAGCGCGCCGCCAAGAAGGCCACTCCAGCCAAGAAGGCCACCGCGGCCAAGAAGACCGCCGAACCGGCCGCCAGGAAGGCAACCAAGGCCACCGCGAAGAAGGCCGCGCCACGGAAGACGGCGGCGAAGAAGGCCGATTAACCCTCAGCTCCGGTTGTCGAAGAAGGTCAAGGTCTCCCAGCCGGAGGAGTGGTTGTCGGTACCGACCGGCCGGCGCGAGGCCAGCAGCTCCCCGGTCTTCGGTAGCCCCATGCCCAGCCGGGTGTGCAGCGCGTTGTACGCCGCCTCCCAGTACCCGCCGGTACCCCGGTTGATCGTCCCGCCGCACAGCCAGGACGGGGCCGCCGCGCCCAGCTCGTACGGCGCGTGGAACTCCACCGCCGCGGCCAGCCGGACGCGCTGCTCGCCCCACAGGTCGACGCCCTGGACCCGGGCGGTCTCGGCGGCGTGGAAGGCGGCGTTCAGGCCCATCGCGGTGTGCCCGAAATCCCGGCAGGTCTCCTGGGCCAGGCCGTCGACCAGCGTGGTCTGGCCGTACCAGTAGCTGGTCAGCGCGGCGCCGGACTTCTTGTGGTTGGGCGGCGACAGTGGCGTCGGGCCGTCGGACTTCAGGTAGACATACGCGGGTACCCGGCCCCGCCAGGTGGCCAGCGTCCGGTTGAAGGACGCCTTGTCGTCGAGGAAGACCGAGATGCCCATGGCGGCGTCGGTCATGATCAGTTCCCAGTTGCCGTTGGCGCTGGAGCCGTTGATCAGCAACGGCAGGTAGACCGTGCGCAGCATGGTGGCGAACCGGCCGAGGTTGGGCCAGCCGCCCGGGTAGGTGTGCTTGACCAGTTCGGCGGCCCGGGCCCAGCTCGCCCCGGACCAGCCGGTCTGCAGCGGGGCGTTGGAGTTGGCGTGTTGGGTCAGGCTCGCCGACCAGGCGTCCATGATCCGGATCGCCTGGTCGGCGTACCGGACGTCCCGGCTGAGGTACCAGACCAGCGCGTCGGCGTATGCGGCCAGGGCATCCTCGCGCTCCTCGCTGCACCCGTTGTTCGGGTTGGAGTACGAGCCGCACTCGACCACCGCCCGCGGTGCCGCGGTACGTGACAGGGACGCGTACGAGCTGGCGCGCAACGAGTCGTACGCGGACTTCCACGGCTGTACCCCCGCCGCCACCCGCCCCCGGACGTAGTCCAGCTCGCCCCGGCTGACCACGACACCGGGGTGGGCGAAGACGGCCGGCGCCTGGGCGCCCTTGGTCGGGGTCCGGCTGGGCGCGGCCGAAGGCGATGCGGATGCGCTGGCCGACGGGCTAGGCGAGCCACTCGCGCCCGGCGAGGCGGGGCCGGTGGAGCCTGAGCCGCCGGCCACCGGTCGGTGGCTGTCCCGCCCGGGCGGGATCAGTGCCACCCCGGCGCCGAGCAGGACCGCTCCGAGCGCCGCGAAACCGATCCAGATGGCCGTACGCCGGCGCATGGACTGTCCTCTCAACCGACAATCGATCGGCGACCATCAAACCGTTGCCGGCCTACCACGTCAAGGCGTCTACCCGCCAAGGTGTCTAGGCGCGCCCGGTGGTGTCTTGGCGTGCCCGGTGGTGTCTAGGCGTGCTCGGTCGGGCAGGACCTCGGGCAGAGCCCGTCGATGACGGCGTCGAAGGTCCGGTCGATGACCGCGTTCCGGAGCTCCTCGGGCAGGTGACCCAGCGGCCCGTCGACCAGCAGGTTGGCCAGGCCGTGGGTGGCCGCCCACGGGAACGCCTCGGCGAGCGGCCGTCGGGTCGGGTCGATCAGGCCAAGCTCGGTCAGCTTGTCGAGCGCGGCGGTGAGCTTGTCGTACGCCGGGGTTGCGAACTGCTCCATCGTCTTCTCACGGGGCGAGTCGGTGCGGCAGAAGGCGGTACGGAACAGTCCCGGCTCGGCGAGGGCGAAGCGGATGTACCCGACGCCGAAGGCGCGCAGGTGCTGGAGTGCCGCGGTCCGCGGGTCGTCGCTCAGCTCGGTGGCGGCCAGCTCGGCGTCCATGTATTCGGCGAGGGTGACCTGGCAGTGCTCCTTGACCTCGTGGATCAGGTCGTCGTGGTTGGCGAAGTGCCGGTAGGCCGCGGTCGGGGAGACGCCCACCTGCCGGGCCGCCTCGCGCAGCACCACAGCCTCCGGCCCGCCCTGGCGGGCCAGGTTGGTGGCGGCCATGGTCAGGGCGTTGGCCAGGTCGCCGTGGTGGTAGCTGTCGCGCCGCATCTGCTGGGCCACTTCCTTATCTTGCCTGATGTTGACACCGTTAGCATCGTGTGGCAAGTTTACACCGTGAACATCGGCCACCGCGGCTAGCGGTGCCTGATCGGGGAGGAAACATGCTGCACAGGTACGGCGAGTTCGTGGCCCGACGGGCCCGGGTACTGCTCGCCATCTCAGGCGTCCTGCTGGTGGCCGCGATCGTGTTCGGCGGCGGGGCGTTCGGCAAGCTGAAGAACGGCGGGTTCGACGACCCGGCCGCCCAGTCCACCAAGGCCCAGCAGCTGATCGACGACCGGTTCGGCGGGCAGACCAACCTCGTCCTGCTGATCACCGCCAAGTCCGGCACGGTCGACCAGCCGGCGGTCGCCGCCGCGGGCCGGGAGCTGGCCGGGCAGTTGTCCGCCGAGCCCGACCTGAGCGGCGTCTTCTCCTACTGGACCACCGGGGTACCCAGCCTGAAGTCGCAGGACGGCAGCCAGGCGATCGTGCTCGGGCACGTGGCCGGTGACCAGAGCCAGTTCATCGACCGGTCCAAGGCGCTGATCCACAAGTACGCCACCGACCGGCCGGAGATCTCGGTGATCGCCGGCGGCCAGGCCGGTACCTACCGCGACGTGAACACCGCGGTCACCACCAGCCTGGCGATCGCCGAGGCCATCGCGGTGCCGCTGACCCTCGCCCTTCTCATCGTGGTCTTCGGCAGCGTGGTGTCAGCGCTGCTGCCGCTGGCCATCGGCGGCATCGCGATCATGGGTACCTTTGCCGAACTGTCCTTCCTCGGCTCGATCACCGACGTGTCGGTCTTCGCGATCAACCTGACCACCGCGCTCGGGCTCGGGCTGGGCATCGACTACGCGCTGTTCATGGTCAGCCGGTTCCGCGAGCAGTTGAGCGCCGGTGACGAGGTACCCGAGGCGGTGGCCCGTACGGTCGCGTCCGCCGGCCGTACCATCATCTTCTCCGCCGCCACCGTCGCGGCCGCGCTCGCCGCCCTGCTGGTCTTCCCGCAGTACTTCCTGCGCAGCTTCGCCTACGCCGGCATCGGCGTGGTGGCGATCGCCGCGCTGGGCGCGATCGTCGTGGCTCCCGCTCTGCTCGCGGTGCTCGGGCACCGGGTCAACGCCGGCAGGCTGCCCTGGTCGCGCCGCATCCCGGGCAGCGAGTCGGCCTGGTGGGGGCGCCTCGCCAGGCTGGTCATGCGCCGGCCGGCGCTGATCGCGCTGCCGGTCATCGCGGTGCTGCTCTTCATGGCCAGCCCGCTGCTACGCATCAGCTTCGGTACACCCGACTCCGGCGTGCTGCCCACCACCGCGCACAGCCGCCAGGTGTCGGACGCGCTGGTGGACCGGTTCCCCGGCAACGACTCCTCGCCCATCGACGTGGTCACCACCGGCCCGGTCGCGGCCGCCCCGCTGGCCTCCTACGCCGCCCAGCTCTCCCAGCTGCCCGGCGTGGTACGGGTGGAAAGCAGCGCCGGTACCTTCGTGCACGGCGTGAGCGATCCGGCCAACCGGGCCGACGCCGGCCTGTCCCGCCCGGACGGGCAGCGGTTGACCGTGGTCAGCGAGCTGGTCAGCAAGTCCGCCGGGGCGCGGGACCTGGTGCGGTCGGTCCGCGAGGTACCCGGCCCGGACGGCGTCAGCGTGCTGGTCGGCGGAACGGACGCGCAGCTCGTCGACACCACCGCCTCGATCGGGCACAAGCTGCCGCTGGCCGGTGCGCTGGTCGTACTGACCACGATCGTGGTGCTCTTCCTCTTCACCGGCGGGGTGCTCCAGCCGCTGCGGGCGCTGCTGCTCAACGTGTTGAGCCTGTCGGCGGTGCTGGGCGTCCTGACCTGGATCTTCCAGGAGGGGCATCTGTCCGGCCTGCTCGGCTTCACCGCGCGACCGATGGACACGTCCATGACCGTGTTGCTGTTCTGCATCGTCTTCGGGCTGTCGATGGACTACGAGGTGTTCGTGATCAGCAGGATCAAGGAGCTGCACGACCAGGGCGTCGAGCCGACCACCGCGGTCACCCGGGGGCTGGCCCGGACCGGGCGGATCGTGTCGGCCGCCGCGATGCTGCTCGCGGTCACCTTCTTCGCCTTCGGTACCAGTTCGGTCAGCTTCCTCCAGCTGTTCGGGATCGGTAGCGGGCTGGCCATCCTGATCGACGCGACGCTGGTACGCGGGGTGCTGGTCCCGGCCGCGATGTGGGTGCTCGGCCGGGCCACCTGGTGGTCACCGCGCGGCCTGCGCTGGCTGCACGCCCGCGTGGCGCTGTCCGAGGCCTAGTCGCCGAAGATCGATCGGGTGTACGCGTTCGCGTACACCCGATCGGCGTCCAACCGGTCCCGGACCGCGCGGAAGTCGTCGAAGCGGGGATAGGCGTGGCTCAGGTCGCCGGCGGTCCGCCAGTGCAGCTTCCCCCAGTGCGGACGGCCACCCAGGTCCCGCGCCACCTCCTCGAACGCCCGGAAGTAGGGCTCGTACGGCATCCCGACGTACTGGTGTACCGCGATGTACCCACTGTCCCGGCCGTACCCGTGGGACAGCCAGATGTCGTCGCCGGCCGTGAAGCGCAGCTCGACCGGGAAGATCACCGGGAACGGCAGCCGTTCGACGATCTTCCTCAGCTCGGCGAAGGCTTCCGGGACCGCGGCGCGGGGCAGCCCGTACTCCATCTCCACGAAGCGGACCCGACGCGGTGTGCAGAACACCTGGTATGACGGGGCCGTGTAGACCCGTGGGGACAGTGCCCGGGCCTCGATCGCGGTGATCGTCCGGACGGTACCGGGAAACCGCCGGCCGACCCGGCAGGCCGCCCCGAAGACGGTGTTGGACAGGAACGAGTCGTCCAGCCAGCCACGGAACCGGTTCAGTGGCCGGTCGTCGGCGGGTACCCGGTTGTTGGCCTTGGTCTGCAACCGGTCGGTGTACGGGAACCAGTACATCTCGAAGTGCTCGTTCCCGTCGATGTGCTCGGCCAGCCCGGCGAACACCTCGTCGATCCGGCCGAGCCCCTCCTCGGCGCGCAGGATGAACGCGTCCACGCAGCGCAGCGTCACCTCGGTGAGGATGCCGAGCGCGCCCACCCCGACCCGGGCGGCCTGGAACACGTCCGGGTTCTCCCGCGCCGACGCAGTCACCGTGGCGCCGGATCCATCGACCAGCGTCAACGATTCCACGAACGTGGACAGGCAACCCAGCCGGGCGCCGGTGCCGTGGGTACCGGTCGAGATGGCGCCGGCGATGCTCTGGCTGTCGATGTCGCCCAGGTTGGGCAGGGCCAGCCCGTGCTCGGCGAGGATCCGGTTGAGCCGGTACAGCGGCATCCCGGCCTGTACCGTGACCAGCCGGCTCGCCCGGTCGACCGAGACCAGGTCGGCGAGCCGGTCCAGGGAGATCCGGATCCCGTCGGTCAGCGCGGCGCCGGTGAACGAGTGGCCGGCGCCGACCGGCTTGACCGTACGGCCATCCGCCCTGGCCTGCTTGACCAGCGCGGCGACCTCGGCGGTCGAGCCCGGTCGGGTTACCGCCGCCGAATCTGCCTGGTTACCGGCCCAATTGGTCCAGCTCATGTGAGCGATCCTCGCGTATCGTGGTTCGGAGAGGCAAGACACCGGCGACGGGTACTCGTTGCGCTGAGTACGTTTGACGCCAGCGGTCGGCACGCCCGGCCGCGGAAGGAGCGCCGACAGGTGACCAGCCAGACCTCGACCCAGCCGCTGCGCCGGGTACCCGTACAGGGGCGCAGCGTCGCCCGGGTACAGCGGATGCTCGACGCCTGTGCTCACCTCGTCGACCAGGTGGGGTACGAGGCGCTGACCACCACGCTGCTCGCCGAGCGGGCCGGGGTGGCGATCGGCTCGGTATACCAGTTCTTCCCCGACAAGCGGGCCATCGTGCAGGCCCTCGCGCTGCGGAACGTGGAATCCTACCTGGCCCGGCTGTCCGCGCGCCTGGAAGCGGTCGACTTCGACCACTGGTGGGACGTGGTGGACGCGGCCATCGACGAGTACATCGCGATGCACCGCGAGGTGCCCGGCTTCCGTACCCTGCACTTCGGCGACGTGGTGGACGTACACCTGCTGGACGCCGAGCGGGACAACAATGCGTTCATCGCCGAACAGCTCGCCGGCCTGCTGGTCGACCACTTCGGCGCGGCCGCCGGGCCCCGGCTGGACTTCGCACTGGCCATCGCGGTCGAGGTCGGCGACGCATTGATCAAGATGGCCTTCCGGAGGGATCCCGAGGAGGGCGATGCCGAGGTGCTGACCGAGGCCAAGACGCTGATCCGGGAGTACCTGCAACGCCACGTCGACACGGCCGCGCAATAACTCAGCTCGCGATTTGCCCACATGGTGCACGTGCATTGTCCCGGGGAGACATGATTCCGCATTTCCTTGTTATTCATTCATGTCTCCGGCAGAAGCTTCCCTTGTCGCGCCATGACGTATGCGGCGACGATGGATTATGGGTGCGAAGGTGTCGGGCGGGAGAGCGGCAAACCGCCAGCGCGTCCTCCTCATTGCGGCGGCAATCCTGGGGGTACCCGTCTTCACCGGCATCGTGCTGTTCGCCGGTATCGGCATCGCCGCGTTGCTCGGGCGCAGCGGCAGCACCGACCTGTGGACCCGGTGGGGGAATGTCGGGCAGACCTTCGAGTCGATCAACACCATATTCTCCGGCCTGGCGTTCGTCGCGCTGGTCGTCACGTTCGCCATCCAGTTCCAGGAGTTACGCATGCAGCGCATCGAACTCAAGCTCCAGCGCGAGGCGATGAAAGCCTCAAACGGTTCTTTACATACAAGTGCCGCAGCCAATCTGCGAAGCCTGCATATGGAGCTGATGAGGATGGCTATCGACGATCCGGAACTTGCGGCGGTATGGCCAGACTTTGACGTCGGTCTATCAATCAAGCGCAACCGCCAGTACCTGTACGCTAACCTCATCATTCAGCATCTCTGGCTTTACCTGCAGATTGGCGAATATTCCGAGGACGAGGCGCGGGGCATGTTGCACTATATGTTTTCCAGTCCGCTCATGCGAGACTACTGGGCAGCGTCGGAACGAGTTCGTCGGTGGCTCGTCGCGGATACGCCCGAACACTTGTTCGCGAAAATGGTTGACGACCTCTACGGCGAGGACAACCCAGGCCAGCCCGGGACGGGTGGCTAGCTGTCTCAAGTGAGGTTGCCTACGGCAGTTGGCGCCGGATGAGTCTAAATCCTGCTAACGTCCGATGACTTCACTCGGCCCCATCCATCGGAGTTTAGTGTGAACATTGCTCGGAGACTTGGCAGTCCGCCCAGTGCACGCGGAAGTGCTAGTAATGGCAGTTGTCCTGACCTGTTCGAACTGACGGACGGACGGTTCGCGATCATCGGCACTGACATGACCGATGACCTGGACGGGCTCCTGCCGCCGGATGCCTCGCGAGCCGATTATGAGCGGATTGTTGTGGTAACCCGGGAGACCCTGCTTGCCGCGAAGCGGGATATTCCAGACCAGTAGCAGGACATTCGATGCCGCGAGGGTGGCCGTACGTTGCGGTCACCCTCGCGGCATGGTCAGAGGAATGCCTTCCCCTCGCCCCGGTACGTGTGGACCGTGCCGTCGAGCCGGTCGCCGTCCAGCAGGTGCAGGACGTCCACGTGCTCGCACAGCTCACCGGCCTTGGCATGGCGGAACCAGACCCGGTCGCCGACCCGCAGCTCGTCCGCGGCGGGTCCGACCACCGGTGTCTGTACCTCCCCGGCGCCCTCGGTCCCGGTCAGGGCCAGGCCGGCGGGGAGCCACGGGGTCGGTTGGCGACTCCGGCTGGTCTGGCCCGAGGCGATCCACCCGCCGCCCAGGACGGTCGCGACCGATGGGCCGGGTCGGCGTACCACCGGCAGGGCGAAGAACGCGGCCGGCTCCGGCCGCCAGGCGCGGTACCCGTCGAAGAGGCCCGGTCCGTAGAGCCCCGAGCCGGCGGTCAGCTCGGTCACCGATGGGTCCTGAGCGGTGGCCGCGATGCTGCCGGTACCCCCGGCATTGACGAACTCAAGCTCGGCGTGGTCGCGGACAGCGGCCACCGCCGCGATCCGCCGGGCGGTCAGCTCGGCCAGGGACCGGCGCTGGACGGCCCGGATGGCGGCACCACGCAGCCGCTGCCCCTCGGGCGCGTCGCCCAGCCCGGCGATCTGCGCCTCGTACGCCATCAACCCGACCAGGCGGTACCCGCGCCGGGCCGCCACCGCCCGGGCCAGCGCGCCGGCCTCGGCCGCGGTGTGTACCGGCGACCGGCGGACCCCGACGTGGATCCGCCCGCCGGCCAGCCGCCAGGAGACGTCCAGCTCGAGGCAGATGCGGATGGGTTCGTGCCCGCGGCCGAGAACCGCGTCGAGGAAGTCCAGGTGCTCGACCGAGTCCACCATGAGCGTGACGGCCGTCCGGGCGGCCGCGTCCCGGGCCAGGTCGTGCAGAGCCCACCGGTCCACGCTCGGGTAGCCGACCAGGATGTCGTCGCAGGTTCCGGAGCGCAGCAGCCAGAGAGCCTCGGGCAGGGTGAAAGCCATCACACCGTGCCAGCCGGGCCGGGCCAGCGCCCGCCGGATGAGTTCGCGGCAGCGTACCGACTTGCTGGCCACCCGGATCGGCTTGCCCTGCGCCCGGCCGACCAGCGTTTCGGCATTGCGGTCGAACGCACCCAGGTCGACCAGGGCGAATGGCGGATCCAGCTCGGCGGTGACCCGGTCGTACCGGGCACGGCGCGCGGCGCGGCCAGGATCCGCGCCGGGCGAGCCGACCGGAGGCGCAGCGCGTTGCGCGGACATGCCGGCAGGCTAACGGGTTTCCAGCAAATCCGAAAGTGATTCACGTAGTCCCGCTTACCCGCGCCGCAGCCCGCGGCTGATCCGTAGCGCCGCTACAGTGAGTAGATCCGTCACTTGGGCGTCGGAGGTCACGCCATCGCTACCACCTCAGCGGGTCCGCCACCGCCCGGCCAGGTCGACCTTTCCGGGCTGGCCGGGCTGAAGGCGCTGCTCCGGATCCGGCCGTTCCGGCGGCTCTGGCTGGTGCTCGGCGTCTCCTCGCTGGGTGACTGGCTCGGCCTGCTGGCCAGTGCGATCTTCGCCTCCGCCCAGGTGTCCGGGTCGGCCGCGAAGGGCGTCGCGTTCGGCTCGGTGGTCGCGGTACGCATGCTGCCGGCGTTGATCCTCGGGCCGGTGGCGGGTGTCGTCGCCGACCGGTGGAACCGCCGGTACACCATGGTCGTCTGCGACCTGACCCGGTTCGTGATGTTCGCCTCGATCCCCGGGATCACGCTGCTCACCAGCGACCCGAAGCTGATCCTCGGCTGGACCGGAGTGGCCACCTTCGTCATCGAGACCACCCAGATGGCCTGGGGCCCGGCCAAGGACGCGGCGGTACCCAACCTGCTGCCCCGGGCCCGGCTGGAGAGCGCCAACCAGCTCACCCTCGCCACCACGTACGGCGTCGCGCCGGTACTGGCCGGCCTCACGCTCGCCGCACTCACCACGATCGTCAACACGCTCTACAGCACCACCGGGCGCAGCCCGTTCGACCCGACGCACGTGGCGCTGTACTTCGACGCGCTGACCTTCCTGGCCACCGCGCTCACCGTGTTCTTCGGCATCCCGGAGATCAGCGGCCGGGCCGGCCAGCGGCCGGCGAAGAAGCCGTCGCTGTGGCGCGAGTTCGTCTCCGGCTGGGCCTATGTCGGCCGCACCCCGTTGGTACGCGGGCTGGTGCTGGGCATCCTCGGCGCCTTCGCGGGAGCCGGGGTGGTGATCGGCACCGCCCAGTTCTACGCGCGCTCGCTCGGCGGTGGCGACTCGACGTTCTACATCCTGTTCGCGCTGCTCTTCGTCGGGCTGGGCGTGGGCATCGTGGCCGGTCCGCGGGTGGTCCGCGCGCTGTCCCGGCGCCGCTGGTTCGGGCTGTCCATCGTGCTCGCCGCCGGCTCGGTGATGGCCCTCGCGTTCGCCTGGCACCTGGTCATCGCGGTGTTCTTCGCGCTCGGGGTGGGCGTCGGGGCGGGGATGGCGTCCCTCGCCGGTACCACCCTGCTCGGTACCGAGGTCGGCGACGACCTACGCGGCCGGGTGTTCTCGTTCATCCAGACCGGTACCCAGGTCACGTTGCTGCTGACCACCTCGCTCTCCAGCATTGTGGTCGGCTACGGCAGCTCCCGCCAGGTGCTCGGGGTGGACGTCTCGACCACCCGGATCCTGCTGTTCGGGGCCGGACTGTTCGGAGTGGTGGCCGGGCTCGGCGCGCTGCGCCAGATGGACGACAAGCGCGGGGTACCGCTGCTCGCGGACCTGATCGGGTCGGTCCGCGGCCGGCCGCTCGTGCTGGGCGACCAGGTGGCCCGGTACGGCCTGTTCGTGGTGATCGAGGGTGGGGACGGCACCGGGAAATCCACCCACGCCCGGCGGCTCGCGGCGCAACTGCGCGCCGAGGGGCATGAGGTGGTGCTCACCCGGGAGCCGGGCGCGACCGACATCGGCGCGCAGATCCGCAGCCTGCTGCTGTCCGGCGGGCCGATGGGGCTGTCCACCTCGGCACCGCGCGCCGAGGCCCTGCTGTACGCGGCCGACCGGGCCCATCACGTGGCGGCGGTGATCCGCCCGGCCCTGGCGCGGGGCGCCGTGGTGATCAGCGAGCGATACGTCGACTCCGCGCTGGCATACCAGGAGGCCGGCCGTACCCTGCCGGTCAACGAGGTGGCCTGGCTCTGTGGCTGGGCGACCGGCGGGCTGCGCCCCGATCTCGTCGTCCTGCTCGACCTCGATCCGGCCGAGGGACTGCGCCGGGCCGACTACCGGCCGGGCGAGCTGTCCGAGCCTGACGCGCAGGCGGTGCACTTCGCCGAGCGGGTTCGCTACGCCTTCCTCGACCTGTCCACCAAGGACCCCAACCGCTACCTGGTACTGGACGCGAGCCGGCCGGAGGAGGCGGTCGGCGGGCTCATCGCCGACCGGGTACACGGCCTGCTCGCGACCCCGGCCGGGCAGCCGGCGGAGACGGCCGCCGAGCCGGCGGGCGAGGAGCCGGTGAGCCCGGCGGTCGAGCCGGCGACCTCGCTGCTGATCGCCGGTCCGGCCACCACGGCGGTCCCCCAACCGGAGGCTGCCGGGCCCCCCGACCGGAAAGCGGACGGGGACGGGAAAGCGGACGGGAAAGCGGATCTGTCCCGGGCGGAGAGCAGGACCCGAGGATGACCGATGTCTTCCGCGCCCTGGTCGGTCAGGACGAGGCGGTGGCCGTCCTGCGCCGGGCCGCCGCGGCCGCGGCCGCGATCGTGGCCGGTCAGCCAGCCGGGGCGGGCAGCGCGATGACGCACGCGTGGCTTTTCACCGGGCCGCCTGGCTCCGGCCGCTCGATCGCGGCGCGCGCCTTCGCGGCCGCCCTGCAGTGCCCGGACCAGGGCTGCGGTACCTGCCCCGCCTGCCACACCACGCTTGCCGGCAGCCACGCCGACGTCCGGTTCGTGGTACCCGAGGGGCTGACCGTCGGGGTCAACGAGATGCGCGCGCTGGTGCTGCGCGCGCAGGGTGCGCCGACCCAGGGCCGGTGGCAGGTGCTGCTGGTCGAGGACGCCGACCGGCTCACCGAGGCGGCCGGCAACGCGCTGCTCAAGGCGATCGAGGAGCCGCCGACGCGGACGGTCTTCCTGTTGTGTACGCCGTCGACGCATCCGGACGACATCTCCGTGACGATCCGCTCCCGGTGCCGCGCGGTGACGCTGCGCCAGCCGTCCGCCGAGGCGGTCGCCTCGGTACTGGTGGACCGGGACGGGATCGACCGGGACGACGCGCTGTGGGCCGCGGCCGCCGCGCAGGGCCACGTCGGCCGGGCCCGTCGGCTGGCCCGCGACCCGCAGGCCCGGGCCCGCCGGGAGGCCGTGCTCGCCGTACCGCGCCGGCTCAGCGGCATCGGGGCCTGCTTCGAGGCCGCCTCCGCGCTGATCGAGGCGGCCGAGGCCGAGGCGGTCGCCGCCGTGGTCGAGCTGGACGCCCGGGAAAGGGCCGAACTGGGCACCGCTCTCGGAGCCGGGGGTACCGGCAGGGGAGCGGCCGGGGTCTCCCGTACGGCCAACGCGGCCCTGAAGGACCTGGAGCGCCGGCAGAAGTCCCGGGCCACCCGGGCGCAACGCGACGCGCTGGACCGGGCCCTGGTCGACCTCGCCGGCTTCTACCGCGACGTGCTGGTACGCACGCTCGGCGCCCCGGTGCCTCCGGTACACGTCGACGCGCTGGACACCGCCACCCAGGCCGCCCGGCGCTGGACGCCGGAGAGCACGCTGCGCCGGCTCTCCGCGGTGCTGGCCTGCCGGGACGCGGTCGAGCTGAACGTCAAGCCACGCATCGCGGTCGAGGCGATGATGCTGGCACTCTGGCGCGGTTAGGTTCCCCTCACCGAGTTATCCACAGGGTTGCGTCGTGGGGTTTCGTCGTTACGGTGGGGTGCCGTACGGTGGCCACCAAGTCCGGAGGGCGAAGGTCTTATGGCTCGCGAGATCGACGAGGCGTTCATCGAGGCGGCGGTTGAGCGCTACCAGCGACTCGACGGGCTGCTCGCCGATTTCGAGAAGGCGCTCGCCGGAGTCGAGGTGACGGTCAGCTCGCCGGACGGGCTGGTCGAGGTGGTGGTCACCGCCGACGGCACGATCCGGGACGTGACGGTCAGCGGGTCGCTGGCCGGACGCACCAACGCGGATCTGTCCCGGTCGATCCGGGAGGCGGTCACCGCGGCCGCCGACGCGGCCGCCTGGGCCCGCGGCAAGCTGCACGCCGAGACGTTCGGCGAATACCGGCCCCTCGGGGAGAGCTGATGGAGATCGACGAGCTGGCCCACCGGGTCACCTCCGTGGCCGAGGAGGTCACCGGCGCGGCCGCCCGGCTCGGGCTGGCCGATCCCGGGGCCCGGGCGTTCGGCGTGGACGGGCCCGGCCGGCTCGGCGAACTGGCCGGCGACCTGCACCGGCTCTGCGCCGGGGCGCTGGCCGCCCGGGAGCGCGAGGCGGCCGGGCACGGTGCCCGGCTCACCGACGTGGCCGGCGCGTTGGCTCGGGCCGCCGATGGCTACCGCGAGGGCGAGCAGGTCGCGCACCACCGGCACCGGGCGGTGTCCTGATGGATCTGCTGGATCGCGTCTATCCGCTAGCCACCCCGCTGCTCGACCGGGTGGACACGACGCTGGTGACTTCCGGTGCGCCGGCCGAGCATGCGATCTGGCCGCTGTTGCGCCGGCTCGGTGCGCTCCCCGGTGAGCTGGTCGGCCACCTGGCGTCGGTACCGCCGGACGGGTTGACCGGTGCGTCCGACGCACTGCGCGGGCACGCCGCCGGATACCTGCACCGGGTCGACGAGGTACCGATGCCGGCCGCGTGGCGGGGACCGGCGGCCGAGGCATACGCGACCGCGTGGTCGGGGCTCGCCGCCCACCTGTCCGGTGGCCCGGATACCTTGACCGGCCGGCTGACCGACACCGCGAGCTACCTCGACGAGGTGGCCGCCTGGCTGGGTCGGGCCCGCCGGGCCGTCGCCGGTACGGTCGCCGAGTGCCTGGGCAGTGCCGAGGCGCTGGCCTTGCGGATGTCCGGAGACGTCGTGGCCGCCGCGACGATCGGCGCGCACCTGCTGGCGACCGCGGCCGAGGTGCTCGACGACGGGCGGGCGCTGACTGACCGCTGGAGCGGCCGGCTCGGTGAGCTGACCTACCGGCCGTCCAGTGCAATCTCCGCCTCGTCCGCCCACCTCCAACTCGGATAAGCGCGGATAGAGTGGCGCAATGGGCATGCTCTGCGCGGTCAGCTTCAACCGGTACGGGCGGCTGTACTACCTGAGCCCCGGTTCGCACCAGGTGAGTGTCGGTGACAAGGTGCTGGTACCCACCGCCGACGGTGCCGAGGTGGCGGAGTGTGTCTGGGCGCCGCAGTGGGTGTCCGAGGATACCGACGGCTTCCCCGAGCTGCTCGGCCCGGCCGGCGACGAGGATCTGCGGCGCGACGAGCAGATGCGCCGGCGCAAGGCGGACGCCAAGGTCGCGGCGAAGCGGCTGATCCGGGGACACGAGCTGCCGATGAAGGTGGTCGCGGTCGATCACGTACTGGAGAGCCCGGGCAGCTCCGGTGGGCGCACCACGATCTACTTCACCGCGCCGCACCGGATCGACTTCCGTTCGCTGGTCCGCGACCTGGGCGCCACCCTGCACTGCCGGGTCGAGCTGCGCCAGCTCTCCGCCCGGGACTCGGCCCGGGTGCAGGGCGGGATCGGTTCGTGTGGCCGCGACCTGTGCTGCGCGACCTTCCTCACCGACTTCGAGCCGGTGACCATCCGGATGGCCAAGGACCAGGACCTCCCGCTCAACCCGCTGCGCATCTCCGGCGCGTGTGGCCGGCTGATGTGCTGCCTGAAGTACGAACATCCGCTGTACCAACAGTTCCAGGCGTCCGCGCCGGCGTTGGGGGCGCGGGTGTCCACTCCGGACGGTCCGGGCCGGGTGGTCGGGCACAGCGTGCCGCGCGACGCGGTGGTGGTACGCATGGACGCCGACGGATCGCGCTGCTCCTGCAGTCGCGCCTCGGTCTGCGGGTCGCGGCAGGCATACGAGGGCCGGAATGGCTGAGCGGCTGATCGCCATCGAGGGGCTCGACGGAGCGGGGAAGACGACGCAGGTTCAGCTGCTGGTGTCCAGGCTCGCGCCCCACGAGGTGGTGGCGTTTCCCCGTTATGACACGTTCTTCGGGCGGCAGATCCGGCTGCTCCTCGACGGGGTCGGCGGATTGTCGGCGGAGACAGTGGACCCCCGGTCGATGGCATTGTGGTATGCGCTGGACCGGGCCCAGTGGGCCCGGGACCGCAAGCCGGCCCCGGATGGCGTGGTCCTGTTGAACCGCTACACGTTGTCCAACGCGGTTTACCAGTCGGCGCGCTCCGGTGCGGATCTGTTCGACTGGATACTCCGGCTGGAGTACGAGGAGCTGGGCCTGCCCCAGCCGGACCTGACGGTCGTGCTCGACGTACCCCCGGATGTTTCCCGGCGGCGGGTGACCCACCGCGACGGTGCGGGTGACGTCTATGAACGCGCCGCCGACCTGCAGGCCCGGGTCCGGGAGGGCTATCTGGCGGCGGCCGCCCGGCTGCCCGGTGTGGTCGTCGTGTCGGCCGCCGGTCCGGCCGACGAGGTCCACGCCAAGGTGCTGGCGGCTATATCTTGATCGGCGCCTCGGCCAGCTTGACCCTGATCGGCTGCCGGGGTTGCAGCCACGGCTGATCGGCTGGGTCGTGCGGGCGCACCGTCCACTGTCGACAGACCCGGTCCACCGCGATCGGGTAGATGGTCAGCTCGCCGCCGGTATCGAGGTGGAAGCGGAGGAAGCTCTTCGAGTCCACAATGGACTGTCCGGCGAACAGCTCGTTGAGGTTGACCCCGAAGTTGCTGGCGATGAGCAGGTACAGGCAGACCAGCTCGGAGGCGACCACACCGGCCACCGGTAGGTAGATCAGGAACGCCAGGATCGGCGGCAGCGGCCAGATCCAGTGCGCGAGCGGCAGCTGATCCCAGGCGTACGCGCCGGCCACGCCGAGTCCGATGTGGAGACTCCCGTGGCCGACGCCGAACAACGCGTGTTTGAGCTTGCGTTGACCCAGCATGGCGAACAGCACCGCGCCGAGCATGATGAGCGCGCCCATCATCACCACGATGGTGGTCACCAGATGCTGCTCGGTGCCCTGCGGGCGGGAGATGGCATCGAGCGTGCCGAGCATGAACAGCGTGTGGATCAGGCCCTGGAGCAGGCCGAAGCTGGGATTGCGGGCCAGCAGGCGGGTGAAGACCCCGAGGGCGTACCAGCGGGAGGCGGCCCTGGTGGGGAAGGTCGCCTTCAGCCGGTACTCCCGGCCGGGCTCGGCCTTGCGGGACAGGCTCTGCGGCGGGGGCACCATGATCGGGTCGGGCAGCTTGTGCGTGGCGTACAGGAAGGCACCGCCACCGCCGCAGGTCACCAGGTGCTTGTCCGGCCCCTCGTAGTGCGCGTAGTGGTGCAGGTCACCGGAGAGCAGCACCTTTACCTGCGCCCCGGTCGGCTCGATCACGGTGCGCACGAAGTAGTCCACCGCGTCGTACGCCCCCGGCTCCTCCACCGCCTCCACCCAGCCCGGCGTGGGCGGGCAGACGATCACCCGGTCCCCGGGGTGCAGCAGCCGTGCGGCGGCGTGGAAGTACTCCAATTGGGGGCTGTCGATGTAGGCGCCGAACTGGGTGTCCACCGCGAACAGCCACCACCGGTGCGGCAGCTGGATGGCGAAGTAGGAGCGCGCCTGGGCGGCCCGCCAACCGCCGACACAGTCCTTGCCGTTCTTGGCGAACAGCCGGAGGAACGCGGTCAGGCCGTCGTACCAGTCGTGGTTGCCGGGCAGCGCGTACACCGACGGCGGCGGTCCGCCCCGAGGGGTCACCGGCATGGCCGCCTTGTAGGGCCCCTTGGTCCGGTCCTCGTACGTCTGGTTGCTCGGCGTCGGGTAGACCTCGTCCCCGCCCATCACGAGCATCCGGCCGCGCTTGAGCGACACCCCGTCCACCACCAGCTCCGGCTGGGCGAGCAGGTAGGCCATGGTATAGACCGGATCGAACCCGTCCCCGAGATCGGCGATGTAGTCGAACCACACCTCCGGCTGGAGGCTGCCCTCGTCGTAGATCGCATTGGGCAGGGCCTGCTGCAGCTCCCGCTTGTCCAGGTATGCCCCGAACCACTGGGACAACACCACCCGTAACGTGGTCCCGGCGAGCTGTCCGGGGGACAGCCAGGGCACCGGGCCGCGCGGGGTGAAGCCGAGCTGCTGCGGGTCCAGGCTGGTGGGACGCGGCTCCGCCGGGGGTACCGGCACCGGATCGACGGTCATGCAGTCGGAGATTACCCGGCAGCGGCCGGCTGCGGTGGTCGCGTAGACTGGCCCGCATTGCCGCCTTAGCTCAGTCGGTCAGAGCGACGCACTCGTAATGCGTAGGTCCCGAGTTCGATTCTCGGAGGCGGCTCGGCCAAAAGGCCCAGGTCAGGGACTTGATCATAGATCATGACCTGGGCCTTCGTCATGTCCGGGAGACCGAAAGCAGCCAACCGAGCAGCCATCAGGCTTCGTCTCCCCAGAGAGCGCCCTCGACCCGCTCCGCCGCTTCACGGGCGATTTCGGGCGCGACATGGGCGTACGTGTTCAGCGTGACGCTGATCTGCGAGTGTCCCAAGATCTCCATGACCACCCGGGCCGGTACTCCCTGGGCGAGCAGGACGCTCGCGGCGGTGTGCCGGAGATCGTGCAGCCGGACCTGCCGGAGCTCCGCTTGACGGATGATCTCCCGGAAGGATCGGTAGTCGTTACGCGGGTGGACCGGGGTACCCAACCGGGTCGCGAAGACCCAGCCAGGATCGGCCCACGAGTCGGCATCAAGCCGCTCGCGGTCCTGCCGCTCCTTGTGCTGGCGCAGCGCGGTCAGCACCGACGCAGGGATCGGTAGCGTCCTCCGGGACCTGGCCGTCTTCGTCTCGACCCGAAGCAGCTCGCCGCTGGTCGGGTCGCGCTGGAGCTGAGCCCGGACCCGCAGAGTACCGGCATCCAGGCCGACATCCTCCCAACGCAGCCCCAGCACCTCGCCTTGGCGCAGGCCGAGGGTCACCGCGATCAACCACCGGGCCTCCAGACGCAGACCCTTGATCGCCTTGAGGAACGCGCGAGCTTCCGCCACGGTGTACGGGTTGACCTCGGTGTGCGTCAACGACGGCGGGTTGACCGGGTTGACCGGGATCAGCTGCCAGCGGACGGCGACATTGAGCGCCCGGCGCAGGTTGGCATGCAGCCGCCGGACGCTGGACGGCGAAAGCACCTCCAGCCGATCCCGGTAGAACGCGGTCAGGTGAAGCGGAGTCAGCCTGTCCAGCCGATGCCGACCGAGCAGCGGCGCGATGTGATGCTCTACCTCCTCCTGGTACCGGTGCAGAGTCGACGGGCGTACCTTCGCGGCGGCGACCTCCGCGAAGTACGTGTCCATCCACTGCGCGAGGGTTGGCACCCGGCGAGTGGACAGCCGGCCGGTCTCGGCCAGCTCAGTCAGCTTGCGCAGCTCCTTGGCCACCTCGGGCCGGGTCGCCCGGGTGATGTACTTGCGCTGCCGTTTCCCGTTGACCCAGCCGAGGTTCACCACACCCCGGAACTTGCCGTTGGGGAGCTGGTAGATCGAGCCTTCGCCGTGGCCACGTCGCGGTGGAGACACGAGAAAGTCCCCGGGCCGCCGTCGAAGGCGTACCCAGGGAAGGAGAAAGGTCGGCCGGCGCAGCCGGCCGGCTCACCAGCTCGGTCGACGCCCGCAGTGGTTCAGGCGGTCGCGCAGGCAGCGGGTGCATCGGGGTGTGCCTCCGGCGGGGGCGCTCCGGCTCCGGGACGCAAGATCACCGCGTGCGGGCGGCGGGTGCGTGGGTGGCTGCGCGAGCCGTCCCGCCCACCACCGACCCGGGCAAGCCGAGCAGACCGGCGGCGGGGCCGCCAGCGTCCGTATGTCGATCACCGTACGCGGGTAGTGGCGGCCCCGCCGCCGGCCCACTCCCCGAGGGGCGGGTCGATGGCAGACGGGACGGGTGCCTCAATCAGGGAAGTGCCGACACGGAGGCGTGACATTTCGAATTAAGCAGGAGCGTTATTCAAAAGCCCTATCCGCGTGCGCGGTAGATCTCCAGTGCGGTGACGGTGCGTAGCAGGTCGGGGAACTCGGACAGGCGCCCGCGCCATCCGGTGTCGAGGATCCTCCACCTGGTCAGGTGGGCGATG